>Ga0209396_1001374_pt1 | contig 27184 bp, 31 predicted proteins | sample GOMGulsemesocosm_6_FD_184638 | JGI IMG/M metagenome (GOLD analysis project Ga0209396, IMG submission 184638) | Methane-oxidizing microbial communities from mesocosms in the Gulf of Mexico - GOM8C Gulf of Mexico (SPAdes) (version 2) | ecosystem: Environmental > Aquatic > Marine > Cold seeps... | reverse complement strand
ATGTCATGGTGCCATGGATGGCAAGGAATGACGAATATTCAGAATGCCTGGACATTATTTAACAATCCCGCAACCTTTAAGAATTATTTGCGTTAATGTTTTTGCAACTTGTTCAAAATCATCATTAGATAATTTGTCTTTACCCATCGCAGCAGTAACTTGTGGAGAAAAATCTGCATAATGCTGGGTTGCACCCCAAATAGTAAAAAGTAGATAAAGTGGGTCTACATCATCCATTTTACCTTGCTTAATCCAATTTTGAATAGTCGCTTTAACGTCATCAATCCAGGTTTTAAAACTTGTCTCTAAGTACGTCTGTAATCGAGGGGCTCCATGAATAAATTCACCGGCAAATATGCGAGAAGCTTCAGGGTTAGTTTTTGAATACATTACCTTAGCGTGGATGTAATCACCTAAAACTTTAGCTGGCTCTTCATTAGAGGTAATAATTGAAGAATCCCATAACGACAGTATTTCTAATAAAATGTCAGAATATATAGCTTCTTTATTTTTGTAATAGTAATGAACATTCGCGCGAGGAATGCCAGCACGTTCGGCAATACCTTTTATTGATGCTCCTTTAAAACCATGTTCAAGGAAGTCTTGTTCGGCGGCTTTTAAAATGAGAGATTGATTTTTTTTTCTTACTCGACCAGTTGATGCCGATTTCTGTTCACTGCTTTTTATTATTGTCATATTAATCAATCATTTTTGCTGTGTTTATTAGAATGTGGCAAATATAAGCTATTTCTGCAATAAAGTTAATACCAACCCGCATAAACATTTGTTTCCCCCTTACTGGCTAAAACTAACAATAGCTATGTCGCTTTCAATCACCATAACCGGTTATTGCTCAATCAAGCGCCTTGCCTACATGGATGTAGGTACTTAGGTTATGTATGGCACAAGTAAGCTGTGCTCTTCTTCATTTTTGCTGCGAAATGATTGATCACATCATGAATACACAAGAGTATTTCAGCCAACTTAACGATTAATTTTAACGGAAATATAATTTAACTTGACACAGGTGTCAGGTTATTTTTATTATGTTGCCTTAAGTCGCTATAATATAGCTAAAACATATTTGAATGATCAGGACGAATTATTATGCCAACACCACATATCTCAGCGAATGACGGAGACTTTGCCGAAACAGTTATTATGCCGGGCGATCCTTTACGGGCGAAATTCATTGTTGACAACTACCTAACAAATGTACAGCAAGTCACGGCGGTCAGGAATATGTTTGGCTATACTGGAGAATACAAGGGTAAGCGTGTTTCAGTGATGGGCTCTGGAATGGGCATTCCATCCATGTCTATCTATGCGACTGAACTTTACCGAGACTATGGTGTTGAAAATATTATTCGTGTTGGCAGCTGTGGTTCAATTCGTGATGATATACATCTTGAAGATATTGTCATCGCGATGGGCGCAAGCACAGACTCTAACGTAAATCGTCAACGATTGAATAACTACGACTTTGCAGCCATCGCAAATTATGAATTATTAGAGAACGTTGTTACGACCGCTAAACGACTAGGGAAAACACCTAAAGTAGGTAATGTATTTTCAGCTGATTTATTTTATGTTCCAGAATTTAGCGTATTTGAAACCCTTGAAAAATACGGGATCCTTGCCGTAGAAATGGAAGCTGCTGGTCTTTATGGGGTTGCTGCTGAATTAGGCAAGAAAGCACTTTGCTTACTTACCGTGAGTGATCATATTAAAACAGGCGAAAAAATGTCAGCAGCAGATCGCCAATTAAAATTTGGTGAAATGATTGAAGTTACACTCGAAAGTATTCTTTAGTTTTTTCTCTCGCATATTTGTAAAGGTTAATAAGCACTATGTCAGAAAGTAATATTCAATTCTTACTTAATAATGAGCTTACCGTTATTGAAAACTGTGATCCTAATATGACGGTACTCAACTATTTAAGGCAAGAGCTAAGTCGAAAGGGGACTAAGGAAGGTTGTGCTTCTGGAGACTGTGGTGCCTGTACAGCAGTACTTGCTGAAATTATTACGCCTGCAATGAATCATTCAGGACAATCAACTACAGAACAACTTAACTATAATTCAATAAATACTTGCATCACTTTTTTGTCAGCATTACATGGTAAACAGCTATTGACTGTAGAAGACTTGCAACAGGGTAATAAGTTACATGTTGTACAGCAAGCTATGGTTGATTGTCATGGCTCCCAGTGTGGTTTTTGCACTCCAGGTTTTGTGATGTCACTTTTCTCATTAAAGAAAAATCGATCAAAAGCCACTTTTACTGATGCTGCAGCTAGATCTACTTCACTTGGGTCTGACTTAGCAAGAGACATAGAACATGGTTTGGCCGGAAACTTGTGTCGTTGTACCGGTTATCGAGCAATTACTGATGCTGCTAAGCAAGCCTGTCATAATGATGAAGTTGATCAGTTTGACCAAGATAAATTAACCACCATCAAGCAATTGAAACTTATTGCACAGCAAAAAGAAACTGTAGTATTACACAAAAATGGGAAGAGCCTTTACCTGCCCACTTCTCTCGATAAATTAGCGCAATTAGTTGAACAATATCCACAAGCGAAACTACTCGCCGGTGGCACCGATTTAGCTTTAAGTGTTACCCAAGGTATGGCACAAATTCAAACCATTATTTCGATGGGTAATGTCAGCGAACTTACTCAAATTAGTGAAACTGAAGATACGTTGTCTATTGGATCAATGGTTACCTATCAAGCAAGTCATGAATTACTAACTAAGCACTATCCTGAGTTTGGTCAAATGCTTTATCGCCTTGGCTCTACTCAGGTTAGAAACGCCGGAACTTTGGGTGGAAATGTCGGTAATGCCTCTCCTATTGGTGATACTCCACCGGTGTTAATAGCCTTAGGTGCAAAGTTAATACTTAGAAAAGGACGGCGTACTCGCGAAATACTGGTTGAAGATTATTTTGTTGATTATAAAGTGACTAAGCTGGAGACTGGCGAGTTCATTCAAAGCATTGAAATACCTAAGACTTCAAGCAAAAAGCATTTAAAAGTATATAAAATATCTAAACGATTAGATGATGATATCTCAACCGTTCTCGCCTGCTTTTACCTTGAATTTTCTAACCAAAAAGTAGCAAACATAAAAATTGCTTTTGGCGGTATGGCCGCCATTCCAAAACGTGCATTTTCCTGTGAACAAGCGTTATTAGGTAAAGCAGCATCTGACCAAAATATTGGCTTAGCAATGAAAGCCTTATCATTAGACTTCTCTCCTTTGTCAGATGTTCGAGCAAGTAGTGAATACCGACTGCAAGTGGCAAAAAATTTAGTAAAAAAATGCTTCTATGAGTTAGAGAAAACACATGAGGCGACGCGGATTGAAACGTTTGAAGCTGAGACCTTAAAAGGAAAAGGAGTTACGCATGCGTAAATTAACGGATGCAGACAAACAAACGAATATCAGAAGTAACTCGGGGGCAGTAGGCCGTTCAATTAAGCATGAAAGTGCTGAAATGCATGTAACGGGTAAAGCTACTTATATTGATGATAAGTTAGAATCGTTAGGTCAACTGCACGCAGCCGTTGGTATGGCAACCATTGCCAGTGGTAATATTATTTCCATAGATCTAACTGCAGTACGCGCCGCAAAGGGTGTTGTGGCTGTTATTACGCTAGATGACATTGTCGGCCAAACTGACATTGGTCCTGTTTTCCCCGGCGACCCAATATTAACCAAAGACGTTGTAGAATTTTATGGTCAGGCCATATTTGCCGTAGCAGCAACTAGCCATGAACTTGCCAAACAAGCTGTAACGTTTGCGAAAATTGAATATAAACAAACTAAACCTGTACTTAGTATTAATGAAGCGTTGACGGCTAAAAGCTTTGTTCGTCCGCCGCATAGCATGAAACGCGGAGATAGCGAAACAGCAATTAAGCAAGCTAAGCATCAGCTTAGCGGTAAAATTTCAATTGGTGGCCAAGAGCACTTTTATTTAGAAGGGCAAATTGCCAGCGTTATACCAACGGAAGATGGTGGTATGAAAGTTTATTCATCAAGCCAACATCCTGCTGAAGTGCAAAAGCTTGTTGCTGAAGTATTAGGCATTCCATTTAATCGCGTAGTGGTCGACATGAAACGTATGGGGGGCGGCTTTGGTGGTAAAGAAACACAAGCCGCAGGTTGGTCTTGTATAGCCGCTGTACTTGCCGATAAAACCCAAAAAGCGGTAAAACTTCGCTTGAATCGTTCTGACGATATGATGATGACAGGTAAACGTCATCCCTTTGAAAATCACTATCAAGTTGGCTTTAACGATAAAGGAATTATTGAAGGCATCGATTTAACCGTAAACGGTAATTGTGGTTACTCTCCTGATTTATCTGACGCTATTGTCGACAGAGCAATGTTTCATGCCGATAACGGCTATTACTTAGATCAAGTCAGTATTACCGGAAATCGTTGTAAAACCAATACCGCTTCTAATACCGCTTTTCGAGGTTTTGGTGGCCCACAAGGCATGATGATCATTGAATGTGTGATGGATGATATTGCTTATGCACTTGGAGTCGATCCATTAACTGTTCGTAAAGCTAACCTCTATGGTACAGACAGTCGAAATATTACGCCTTATCATCAAGAAGTAGAACATAATAACTTAAGCGAAATGATAACCAAGCTTGAAGAAAGCGCTCGTTATACACAAAGATCTAAAGCAATAGCTGATTTTAATGCCAATAATAAATTTCTTAAAAAAGGCATTTCATTGACGCCCGTTAAATTTGGTATTTCATTTACAGCACAACATTTAAACCAAGCGGGCGCGCTGATCAATATTTATACCGACGGTAGTGTTGATGTAACGCATGGTGGCACAGAGATGGGCCAAGGGTTACATACTAAAATTGCACAAATTGTTGCACAAGTATTTGGTATTGAGGTTGATAACGTAAAAGTATCAGCAACTCGAACAGATAAAGTACCTAATGCTTCACCTACTGCGGCTTCTTCAGGTACCGATCTTAATGGTAAAGCAGCGCAAAATGCCGCACAAACCATCAAACAAAGGTTGATCGATTTTGCGGTAGAACATTTTAATATAGGCAGTGAATACATCACTTTTAGTGGCGGTACAATTGATGCAGGTGAGCACAAGCTCAGTTTTGTTGATTTAGTACAAAAAGCGTATTTTGCACGTGTATCTTTATCGTCAACAGGGTTTTATCGTACACCAAAAATTCATTACGATAGAAAAAATGCAACCGGAAGACCGTTTTTCTATTTTGCGATGGGAGCTTCTGTATCTGAAGTTTTAGTCGATACGTTAACGGGTGAATACAAATTATTGCAAAGCGATATTTTACATGATGTCGGTGACTCTTTAAATCCAGCTATAGATATTGGTCAGATTGAAGGAGGCTATATTCAAGGAGTGGGTTGGTTAACGACCGAAGAGCTGCATTGGAATGATAAAGGTCGTTTATTAACTACCGGCCCAGCCACTTATAAAATACCTGCAATTAGTGATGCGCCTAAAGTTTTTAATGTTGAGTTATTAAAGGATTCTCCTAATCGCGAAGCGACGATTTATCATTCTAAAGCCGTTGGTGAACCACCTTTTATGTTGGCTATTTCAGTATGGTCAGCACTGCGCGCAGCAATTGCAAATTCCATTGATGTAAAAGACAGGGTTAAAGGTGTTATTCCATCTCTTGATACACCTGCTACGCCAGAGCGAGTCTTAAATGCAGTGCAATTGATAACTGACGTATCAGCACAAACGAGGAGTTGCTCATAATGAATAACCGTCAAAGTTGGTCTGAAGCAGTTAGCTTACTAACGGGGAAGGGAGAAGCCTTCGTACTGCTAACTATTATTGGTGTTCACGGCTCTTCGCCTAGAGATTCAGGTACTAAAATGGTGGTCAGTGCCACTACAACTTATGACACTATTGGTGGTGGCCACTTAGAATTTAAGTCAATCGCAATAGCGCAGCAATTATTAGTAGACGAAAACAAAAATCAGCATATTGAGCACTTTTCTTTAGGTGCCACATTGGGTCAATGTTGTGGGGGAGATTGCACTGTTTTATTTGAAAGTTTTAGCGCTTGTAAAACGCAAATTATGCTTTTTGGTGCGGGTCATGTAGGTAAGGCATTAACTACAATTCTTGCAGACCTTCCTTGCCAGCTAAAATGGGTAGACAATCGTGAAGAGCAATTTCCTGCTCAAATGTTGGATAATTCCCCTGATAATGTTGAATGCATCGTAAGTGAAAACCCGGTTGATGAAATAGCAACTATGCCAGCGGGCAGCTTTTTCATCATAATGACCCATAATCATCAAATCGATTTTGAACTTTGTCAGGCACTATTAAAGCGTGGTGATTTTGCATACGCGGGCTTGATTGGCTCTGATACAAAATGGAAACGATTTCAACATCGCTTAAAACATAGAGAATTCAGTCAAGAGGCAATTAAACAGCTCAACTGCCCCATTGGGTTAAGCGAAGTACCGGGAAAACGACCTATGGAGGTTGCTGTATCTATAGCTGCAGAAGTTATCGGTTTATATCAAAAAGATGACAATGCTAGTCACCACTCAAGTAAAGCACAAGGGGTAAGTTTTAAAGCATTAACACCATTACTCAATAGTGCTGCTAATACTTTAATTAACAACACTAAAAGTATTAATACCCAAGACATTAACCGGAGCAAAAATAAAATCATACTCAATAAACCGGTTACGGAGAACATAAATGAATAACTTTGCGTTGCGCTCAAAACGTGTGATCACAACAAGTGGTATGCAAGCGGCAACCCTTATTATTAATAACGGCTTAATTGACGACATTTTACCTTACGAGTGCGATGTTGAATGCAAGCTTTTTGATCACGGTAATTTAGTGGTTATGCCTGGTTTAGTGGATACTCATGTACATATTAACGAACCCGGTCGTACTGATTGGGAAGGATTTAATACAGCAACTCAGGCGGCAGCAGCAGGCGGTATTACTACGCTAGTTGATATGCCACTTAATTGTATTCCTGCAACCGTGACTAAAGAAGCGCTGGAAATTAAGCTGCAAGCCCTTAAAGGTAAACTTTGGGTAGATTGTGGCTTTTGGGGCGGAATTATCCCTGAAAGTCTTGATAACAATGCTGAGCAATTAGATGAATTGTTAAGTGCTGGAGTATTAGGGGCAAAAAGTTTTTTAATACATTCAGGTGTTGATGAGTTTCCTAATGTTAGTGGAGAAGATGTTAAAAAGGCACTGCCCATTATGGCAAAGCATCAGGTGCCATATTTGATCCATGCGGAATTAGATAAAGCACATAACGAACCACAAGAAATAGGCGATAAGTATCAAAGTTTTCTCGACTCTAGACCTAGATCATGGGAAAACGATGCTATTGATCTTATGGTGTCGTTAGGTGAAGAAGCTAAAGCAGTTGAGGTGGATGCACACATTCATATTGTGCATTTGTCTTCGAGTGATGCTTTAGAAAAAATTACTTACGCAAAAAATGCAGGATTGAAGTTCACTGCAGAAACTTGTCCTCATTATTTGACACTGTTCTCTGAACAGATCCCCGATGGTAAAACTCTTTTCAAATGTTGTCCACCGATACGAGAAGATGAAAATAGACAAAAACTTTGGCAAGCGTTAAAAGCAGGAGACATTGATTTTATTGTTTCGGATCACTCTCCTTGCACACCCGAGTTGAAAAAAATTGATTCTGGTGACCTAGAAAATGCATGGGGCGGCATATCAGCACTACAATTCGGCTTACCTTTAATTTGGACTGAAGCAAAACAGCGCGGTTTTACTTTATCTGACATTAGTCATTTAATGTCGACAGCAACCGCAGAATTCGTGGGTTTAGATGACAAAAAAGGCAAAATTTCAGTCGGTGCATATGCTGACATTTTAGTATTTGATGATGAAAAAGAAGTCATTATCAGCAGCGATATGATCAAACATAAACACAAGATCACTCCTTATGTTGGTAAAAAAGTGACCGGTGAAGTCAGTAAAACTTATTTACGAGGTCAACTGATTTATAGCGAACAAGACATTATCGGCCAGCCTCACGGTAACACTCTATTGAAACATGATTACTAACACTAGCGTTAAAACAAAAGCGAATAATAAACGCCATAAAGAATGAGAATTTAAATGAATGATTCAACCGCAAACTCCTTAGATACAAGCAATAATGAAAATTTACTAGATTCATTAGCCAATAACTATGTTGATTTAGCTTCAAAACGCATTGGCGGCGAAACCATTGCATGTAGCGATGATTTCTTTGCAGAAATGGAAAACTTGCTTAAGCCCGGTCGTGGTATTTTTATTGACGATAAATATACCGATCGCGGTAAATGGATGGACGGTTGGGAATCTCGTCGTAGCTATGGCCGAGACAACGGTCGAGAATTTGATTGGTGTGTGATCCGGTTAGGTACCCCTGGCATCATTAAAGGTGTAGACGTTGACACCCATTTTTTTCGTGGAAATGCTCCGGCACAAATTAATATTGAAGGCTGTGTTTCCATCGATAATCCTGATAACAATACGCAATGGACAGAAATATTAACTAAGCATGATACTGATGCCCATAGCCAAAATATATTTGCGGTTCAAAGTGAAAAAGTATGGACCCATGTACGTTTAAATATCTACCCTGATGGTGGTGTAGCAAGATTTCGCGTTTATGGTGAAGTGGTTGCAGATTGGCAGCAATTTTTAGCGGGTGAATTGATAGATGTTGCTGCAATCACTAATGGCGGAAAAGCGCTGTTATGTAGCGATATGTTTTTCAGTGATAAAAATAATTTAATTATGCCCGGCCGAGGCAAAGATATGGGGGATGGCTGGGAAACTAAGCGTCGTCGTGATCCAGGACCTGATTGGATAGTTATTGAATTGGCAAAGGTTGCTGACATTAAAAAGGTACTCATTGACACTTGTCACTTCAAGGGGAATTTCCCCGACACATTTTTGTTAGAAGCAGCCAAAGCGCCCAGCAGTACCACGGCAATAGCCGATATGCAGTGGCAGACTATTATTGATAAAACAAAGCTTTATGCTGATAGAGAACAGTGGTTCGTTGTTAACGACAATGCTAGTGAAAATGAGCAAACGTTTAGTCATGTCAGATTAAATATTTACCCTGATGGCGGTGTTAGTCGAATGCGCATTATGGGTTATGTAGGGTAACTAGAAAATATGAAAATATCAGCGTTAAATGAATTAGAACCTAAAGCTGCACAGTTAGCCTTTTTGCAATGCTGTACCGCTAATGCTTGGATTGAAAGAATGGTGGCAGCCATGCCTTATCGCAACTTTGAAGCTTTGTCTGCGCAAGCAGATTTGAATTGGCGAGGCTTAACGGAAGTTGATTATTTGCAGGCTTTTGAGGGACATCCTAAAATTGGCGATGTGTCGAGTTTAAGAGAAAAATATCGCGCAACAGAAAAAATTGCAGCGGGAGAACAATCAGGTGTCAATACTGCGACAGAAACTACGTTAACGCAGTTAAAGCAATTGAATGATGATTATCAAAACAAATTTGGTTTCATCTTTATTGTTTGCGCCACCGGAAAAACGGCTTCGCAGATGTTAACAATATTGAGCCAACGCATTGTGAATGGAAGGGCAGAAGAAATCATCAATGCCGCTGAAGAGCAAAGAAAGATATTACACATTAGAATTGAAAAAATGATGGCAATACCGACGGCTATTAGTACCGCAACTAACGTAAAAGAGACATAACATTATGAGTCAAATAACGTCCCATGTATTAGACACAAGTCGTGGTAAACCTGCCGAAGGTATTACTATTTCCTTATTTGAAAGTAATTGTTCAAGTGAGAGTGATAACAACAAGACTCAAGAACAGTGGTCGTTATTATCGACAGGTAAAACAAATAGTGATGGGCGAGTGCCTGCTTTACTTGAAAAGGAATGCATTTTGCCTGCTGGCCGTTACCGTGTTCATTTTGCTATTAGTGATTATTTTAGCGAGCTTAATGAAGAAGCATTTTATCCTTACATTGATATTGTTTTTAATATCGCTGGTGACGGTGAACATTATCATATTCCCTTATTATTAACGGCTTTTGGTTACTCAACTTATCGTGGTAGCTAATATGAATTTACATGCTAAACCACTCACCCAAAAAGCATTTGAAGCTTTTGGCGACGTTATTGAGGTCAGCGATAATGCTGAAAAAATCTCGATAAATTATGGCCTGACAGCAAGGTATCATGCGTTAACGACCCTTGATATTTCTGAAGAAAGTGGACAAGGCATTATCAGTGTTTTTCGCTCTTCTCCAAAAGAATGCTGCGAAATTAACGATAATAAAGGGCAGTTAACGATTGATTGTATGGAACGTCATCCCTTATCTAGTCAAGCATTTTATCCTATGTCTGCTAACGCTTATCTTGTCGTTGTTGCACCTACCGGAGAATTTGACGTCACTAAACTTCAGGTCTTTATAGCCCAAGGAAATCAAGGTGTTAACTACCATAAAGGTACTTGGCATCATTATAGTTTAGCGTTAGGGCATACATCTGATTTTTTGGTGGTTGACCGACAAGGTGCAGGTAAAAACTGCGATGAAATAACGTTAGAGAACACAATTACGATTCATTTTAATTTAGACTTTAATCTAGACAAACGGAGCTATTAAGTCGATGTCATTGAAAGCTTTTCGTGGTGAAATTTTACATTTTACCCAAGACCCCGCTTTAACTTCTTGCCAAAATAACAAACAAGATGAAGCACAGAGTAGCCATCAGTACTTTGACGATGGTATTTTACTGATTGAAAATGGCAAAGTTAAACAACTCGCTGCTGCTGAAGATTTGTTAACAGAATTAGATGACGCGATAGAGATCATTTGTATCAAAAATGGCTTGATCGTGCCCGGCTTTATAGATACCCATATCCACTATCCTCAAACTGAAATGATAGGCAGTTATGGTGAGCAATTATTACAATGGCTAGAAGACTATACATTTCCTACTGAAAAAAAGTTTGCTGATAAAGCCTATGCTAGCAAGATCAGTGAATTTTTCTTAAATCAATTATTAACCAATGGCACGACCACCGCATTAGTTTTTGGCAGTGTTCATGTGGAGTCAGTGGAAGCATTTTTTGAAGTCGCTTTAGATAAAAACCTGCGAATGATAGCAGGGAAAGTAATGATGGACAGAAATGCACCAGATTACTTAACCGATACTGCGCACAGTAGCTATCAGCAATCTAAGCAACTTATCGAAGACTGGCATGGTAAGGGGCGTTTGCAATATGCCGTAACTCCTAGGTTTGCGCCTACCAGCAGTAACGAACAATTGACTTTGGCTGGTCAATTATTAAAAGAGCATCCCGGGGTTTATATGCAAACCCATTTGTCTGAAAATTTGAAAGAAATCGAATGGGTTAAGTCGCTTAACCCAGATTGTGAAAATTATTTAGATGTTTATAAAAAGCATCAATTACTGGGTGAACGCAGTGTTTTTGCTCATGGTATTCACTTATGTGCCGCTGAATATAATGACTTAGCAGAGTCTCATTCAGCACTGTCTTTTTGCCCAAGCTCGAACCTCTTTTTAGGCAGTGGCCTGTTTAAACTTGATGTTGCGCAGCAACATAATATTAAAGTGGGTTTAGGCACAGATATAGGCGCGGGTACGAGTTTTTCTATATTAGAAACATTGAAAGATGCTTATAAAAGTCAGCAGCTTAGAGGAAAAAAACTTGATTCGTTGCAGTCTTTCTACTTGGCAACACTAGGTGGTGCTAGGGCTTTAGATTTAGAAGGCACTATTGGTAACTTTCAACCAGGCTGTGAAGCTGACTTCATTGTGCTTGATTACCATGCCACGCCATTAATGAAAATGCGTATGCAGCAGTGCCAAACATTAGCGGAAAAACTATTTTCTTTCACTATATTAGGGGATGACCGTGCGGTTAAAGCCACTTATATACAAGGCGAGTTAGCTGATATTTATCAGGAACAGTGATAACACTAAATCTAACAATAATAAGAAATAATACCCAGGAAAAAATATGGATCCTTATATTGCCGAATGGCTTAACTTAATCTTACGTTTTTTACATTTAGTGACCGGCGTTGCTTGGATTGGCGCGTCATTTTATTTTGTTTGGTTAGACAATCACCTTGAAACTCCACCACAGTGGAAAACTGACAAAGGTATTAAAGGTGATCTTTGGGCTATTCATGGTGGGGGCTTTTATGAAGTGGCCAAATATCAACTGGCACCAGAAAAAATGCCAACGACTTTACATTGGTTCAAATGGGAAGCCTACAGTACGTGGTTAACAGGTTTTGCACTGTTAATTGTGATGTATTATGTTGGCGCAGAGTCATACCTTATTGACCCACGTGTGGCTGACATTACTCAAATGCAGTCAATTATTATTGGTTTATCGGTAATATTTGGTAGTTGGTTAGCGTATGAATTGATGTGTGTGACTAAATTGGCCAATCATTCAGTGCTTTTTGCGTTGGTATTATTACTGATGGGAGCAGGTCTTGCTTACGGATTAACCCAAGTATTTAGTGCTAGAGGGGCCTTTATTCATGTCGGAGCTGTTATTGGTACTATTATGGCGGGTAATGTTTTTCGCGGCATTATGCCTGCACAACGTGCTTTAGTTGCGGCAGTAGAACGTGGTGAAATGCCTGATCCCAAATATGCACAAAAAGCAAAATTACGCTCAACCTTTAATACTTATACCACCTTGCCGGTATTATTTATTATGATCTCTAATCATTATCCTATCACTTATAATCACCCTTTTAACTGGGCGGTATTAGTGGCAATAATTGTTATAACGGCTGCAGCTAGACAATACTTTATTCTTCGTCATTTTGGTAAGCAAAAACCACTTATTCTCATTGCCGCAGGTTTAGCAACGATAGCCTTAGCCATTGTCATTGCGCCTAAATCGGCTAACAATAATACGATAAAGGTAGCACCAGTTAGTGCAAACATGGCAATGACTATCGTTCAAGAACGTTGTAGTAGTTGTCATTCAGCAACCCCCACAGATGAAGTATTCACCTTAGCTCCTGCTGGCGTAGTACTCGATACTCAAGCACAAGTTAAGCAATGGGCTCCTCGAATAAAAGCACGTGTTATAGACACTAAAGATATGCCTATGCTCAATAAAACTAAGATGACTAACGCTGAAAGAGAGCAGTTAGCAAACTGGCTAAAAGCCGGAGCAATCATTGACTCTGCAGAGAAAGGCTAAAATGATGAAAGAGATAAATAGTGGAGCTATAACAGAAGTAAAAATTGAACGTATTCAACATAAAAATCTACTCATTGCTAAGACTCTCTCAGATTTTGTTCAACAACAAGTTTTACCGAATACAGGAATAAGTGCGGATCATTTTTGGTCAGCACTGAGTGATGCCGCAGAGCAGTTTATGCCAAGGAATAAAACTTTATTGGCAAAACGAGTGCAATTACAGCAACAAATAACTAACTGGCATAAAGAGCATCAAGGAGATAAATTTTCTGCGATAAAGTATAAAGATTTCTTAACCACAATAGGTTACTTAGAACCCAGCTCGCCAGACTTTCAAATTAGCACCACCAATGTTGATCTAGAAATCTCACAACGTGCGGGTCCTCAATTAGTTGTGCCCGTTATGAACGCTCGTTATGCGATAAATGCGAGCAATGCCCGCTGGGGAAGTTTGTATGACGCACTTTATGGTAGTGATGTTATCCCATCTGTTGAAAGTAAAGATTTAAGTAAAGGCCTTTGCCGAGTTCGTGCGACTAACGTAATTGCTTATGTTAAGACTTTTCTTGATAAAATTGTTCCTTTAGAAAAAGGAACTTATGAACAAATAACAGGCTTTGCTATCGATGAAGAGGGCTTGAGTTTTGTACTTGGGGAAGGTGATATAACGAGACTGGCAGATATTTCACAGTTTGTCGGTTACCAATGTAAAATCGGCTCTCCTGATGTATTGCTGCTGCAAAATAATGGTTTACACATAGAAATACAAATTGATCATAAAAGCCAAATAGGTGAATTAGACAATGCGGGTATTTGTGATGTGATAATGGAAGCTTCATTAACCTGTATTCAAGACTGTGAAGACTCAATTGCCGCAGTTGATACCCAAGACAAGATCCAAGTTTATAAAAACTGGCTTGGTTTAATGAAAGGTGACTTGCAAGACACATTCGTTAAAAAAGGAAAATCTTTAGTGCGTAAGTTGGCGAGCGATCGCCATTATATTTCGCCCCTTGGGGATAAGTTTAGTCTGCCTGGACGAAGTTTGTTATTAGTGAGAAATGTCGGCCATTTGATGACAACTGACGCCATACTTAGTACACATCAATGTTGCTTAGGTGAAGAACTACCCGAAGGCATTTTAGATGCTTTCATTACCTCTTTAATCGCCTTGCATGATGTAAACGCTAGTTCAACAAAGGCAAATAATTCTCAAAAGGGCAGTATATATATTGTTAAACCTAAAATGCATGGTTCAGCAGAGGTTGCCTTTACCTGTGATTTATTTTTCTGTGTTGAACAAGCACTTGGTTTAAAGGCCAATACTATTAAAATAGGTTTGATGGATGAAGAAAGGCGTACATCGGTAAATTTAACGCAGTGTCTTTATCAAGCGCGAGAACGTGTCGCTTTTATAAATACCGGTTTTATGGATCGTACCGGAGATGAAATTCACACCAGTTTAGCCGCTGGTGTAATGGTACCTAAAGAAAAAATGAAACAACAAGCTTGGATCAAAGCTTACGAAGAAGGTAATGTTCAACAAGGTCTAATCGCAGGTATTAAAGGTAAAGGTCAAGTTGGCAAAGGCATGTGGCCAATTCCAGATAAAATGGCTGAGATGATGACGCAAAAAATTACTCACCTTCAAGCGGGAGCTAATTGTGCTTGGGTGCCATCACCTACTGCTGCAGTTTTACATGCTATGCACTATCATCAAATTAATGTCATGGCAGTGCAACAAGATATTTTAGCAAACCAAACTCACCGTCATAATGAGCGATTAGCAAACTTGCTAACGATCCCATTACAACCAAAACAATCCTTAACCCAGTCAGAAATACAACAAGAGTTGAGTAATAATATTCAGGGAATATTAGGTTATGTTGTACGTTGGGTTGAACTTGGTATCGGTTGTTCTAAAGTGCCTGATATCAATAATGTCGCTTTAATGGAAGACAGAGCAACGTTACGTATATCTTGTCAGCATGTGGCTAATTGGTTAATGCATGGTGTTGTTACAGCAACACAAATTCGTCAAACAATGGAAACGATGGCTATTGTGGTTGATAAGCAAAATTTGTCAGTAACTGGCTATAAACCCATGTCACATGATTTTGAAGCAAGTTTAGCATTTACCGCAGCTTTTGAGCTCATTACTCGAGGGAATAAACAGCCATCTGGTTACACAGAACCTTTACTTCACTCTTATCGTCGAAGAGCGAAACAATCGCAACATGGTTAACGGCTAATATTCTAATATTTGTAAATTTTCAAGGATTAAATCATGAACATAAACTCCTTTTTCCCGCCGCAGCGTACATTAATGGGACCCGGTCCATCAGATGTTAGTGCACGTGTGCTATCTGCTTTAGCAAGACCAACAATAGGTCATTTAGACCCTGCTTTTGTTGGCATGATGGATGAAATCAAATTTTTATTACAAAAAGCATTTTTAACTGAAAATGCTTTTACTATTGCGCTTTCGGCGCCAGGTTCTGCAGGAATGGAAGCTTGTTTTGTTAATTTAGTAACCGCAGAAGATACTGTTATTGTATGTCGTAATGGTGTTTTTGGTGGCAGGATGATCGAAAATGTTGAACGACTTGGCGCTAAGTGCATCATTGTTGATTCTCCGTGGGGAAGAGCTGTAGAACCTGAAAAATTAGAAGCAGCATTGCAGCAAAACCCAGAAGCAAAATTTGTTGCATTCGTACATGCTGAAACGTCAACAGGGGCATTGTCAGATGCTAAAACCTTATGTCAAATAGCAAAAGCTTACGACTGTTTAACAATAGTAGATGCAGTTACCTCTTTGGGCGGTGTTGAACTTAGAGTAGATGAGTGGCAAATTGATGCGGTTTATTCAGGTAGCCAAAAGTGTTTGTCTTGTGTGCCGGGAATTTCGCCGGTTAGCTTTAGCGAGAAAGCTGTAGAAGTTATAAAAAATCGCACGACACCTGTACCTAGTTGGTTTTTAGATCAATCGCTGGTAATGAATTATTGGTCAGGTGAGGGCAAACGAGCTTATCATCATACCGCACCCGTTAATTCTTTGTATGCTCTTCATGAAGCTTTGTTAATACTAAATAACGAAGGGTTAAGTGAAAGTTGGCAGCGACATAAAGAACAACATGAACAACTCGCAACTGGCCTAAAAGAACTTGGTTTAACGTTTGTTGTTCCAGAAAATGAACGCTTGCCACAATTGAATACCGTCTATATTCCTGAAGGTGTTGATGACGCTAAAGTTAGAGAATATTTACTCAATGAATATAATTTAGAAATTGGTGCTGGCTTAGGAAAGTTTGCCGGTAAGGCTTGGCGTATTGGTTTAATGGGTTATGCGGCCAGAAGTGAAAATGTTGCCTTATGCTTAGTGGCTTTAAAAAATGCGATAGCGAAATTTAGGTGCTAGTTATTAGTGATGAGATAAAGCTAGTGTCAAGTTTCATGGTAGGAATGGGAAAACAGCAAGCTAAATCATTATGAACAGTCAGTAAAATGTGGATGAATAACCCGATACATCGACTTTGCGTTAGGGTTATTCATTTTTAATGACTAAGTTATTAAAAACCATAAAGCTTTTAAGTGGCCAAGTCATTATTCACATTAAAGCTTATGTTATCGCCGCCTTTAGTATTACTTTTCACTATTTAATTTGATGGTTAATTGTGCCACAGCAAGCTCTAATCTCTTTATTTCACGGATAGTAGAGTTGCGGTTCATTTCCAACCAAAACCAAATTTTAAGGCCCATTGTACCCGTCCAGAAAGCTAATACTAATACCCCCCAAAACACTCGGTCATCTAGGTTGTTACTAATAAAAAAGTGATAACCACTCCAGAACATAAACACTGCAGTCACTATAGCCAAGACCATACCAAAGATATTCCAATTTCGCATATTGCCACGAAAAATCCCGAATAATTGTCCATACAAACCATCTTCTTTATTTAATACCTGCTCTACTTCTTTTGCATCCATTTGTAATGCTTGTTTTATTTTGTCATCTAAGTTCATGTTAGTCTCCTGAATGTTTTTAACTTGTAAAACGTTATTGCAGTTGTTGCTGTAAACTAGCTCGAGATCTATTTAATCGTGATTTTACTGTACCAATTGGAACTTCTAGTACCAGTGATATTTCAGCTAGAGGTAGCTCCACTAAGTAATACAAATAAATTACAGAGCGGTCGTGGTCCGGTAATTTCTCTATCATTTTTCTAAGTTGTTGTCGCTCAATATCTGATTCATCGAGTTCCACGTAGAGGTTAATATTTTCAATTGATTGAAACTGATATGCTTTAGCCTTTATTAAGTCTAGTACCCGCCAGCGTAGTGCACGAAACATCCAACTTTTGAATGCTCGAGGGTCTTCGAGCTTATTCAACTTTTTACTGATATTAATCCACACATCTTGCACAGCATCTTTAGCAAGTGCATGATTTCCTGATAAGTTGCAGGCAAAATTAATCAATTGCGGATGGAAAAAAATGACTAAACATTCTAATGCTTTTTTATTTCCACATTGCGCTTCAATAACCAAAAGGTCTTGTTGAGCTTGCTGCATTTTTCCTCCATTATTTTTATTGATATAGTAAAGACGAGTGGAGTCTAGATCAGGTTCATGAAATGCTAAATTATATTTATTACATTCAAAAAGGCCATTATGACAATGCTATTTGTATTGGGAAGTGATCTTTCGTTTAATGAAATCTAATGATATTGCTCCAATATTTGGGATTAAATATCTATTGTCAGTAAGAAAAGTAGAAATGAATCCATAGACGCTTATCTATGTTTTTTACAAACGTTTGTTCTTGGTAAACAAACGTTAACAACTATGAACCCTTAAGTGATGAACACTATATAAAATAACTATAAATAATTTCTAAGCTTAATCCCATTATCCCCATGTAAAGCACGAACGAGAAAATGTAGACTAAAATAGTATAGAGCCATGATTTTTCATACATCACTTTTAAAGCCCTAAGGGGATAATAAGTAAAATAAGCCCAAAAAGGATATTGCAACCAATACAATATTTCATACTCCTTATCATATTGATTCATTGGGAAAACAATTATAAACATTAGATACATAAAAGAATGTAAGTGTAATGAAAAAATCAAATTTCCAACATAATAGCTCTTTCGATAAAATATTTTGATCAAGGCTGCATACACAGGCAACATTAAAAGCATTAATTTAGGGAGTTTTTCCAACGTCCCGATAGGAAAGAGTAAAAAGGCAATTTGTATATTACCTTGCGAATTTGCTGATGTTTGGATGAGAGATATCATGACAAAAAACATCAAACTGATCACCAAATACATACGTAAGGGAGGTGTATAAGATACTCTACGGCCCTTAATAAATTCTTTTGACAATAGGCCCGGATAGAATATTAAGTTTTTAATAGTCGTGGCCAAACGGCCATCAATATCTAACATCTCGTGTAATGCTTGAGAAGCCGTTTTAGTAAATGGTTGAGTAAGACTTAGCCTAGACTGACTACAATTAGGACAATAATTGTTTTCTGGATTTAATGGTGTTTGACAATTCTGACATTGGCTCATAGATTTCTTAACTCAACTAACGTACTTAGGTTTCATTATATTTTTATCAATGCGTAAATTTCAATTAATTCTTTGAATAAAAAGACTAATTTAAAACTCCAAGTTTACAACTTCTGTTAAATGAAACAAATAATAATTCGCGGAAATCACCCTTAAGCAATAACGATTTAATGAATGCAGGGTATTCATAACAATGTGACTAGTTATTCCATTAAAAAATCTTTGTTTATAAACAGAAGCTTTGAAATAGTTTTAACGTATTGATATAGCTCTATTATAAAGTTAAAGTTAATTATTTAGTAAAATAGATGGCTAAAGCTTGTGGAATAGCAGGATTTTTCCGGTTTATAAACGGTATGTTTTGAGTCATGGAAGGTTGATGAAATATATATTTTTAGGATTATTAAGTCTTTTTCTATTCGGCTGTGATGAAGCCAAAGAGATTAGTTACTCTGAGTTAATCGAATTATCTAAAACTTGGAAAGAGCCAAAGGTGGCAATTTGGTATTATCAAGGTAGTGATAATACATTCCACTATTTTCAACATATTGATTTAGGCACAAAGGATCAATATGCAGTTATAAAGTCTAGTTTCAAAATTAATGAACAGACAATATCTAAAGACGTAAATGATTGGCTTGTTATGCCTTGGGGTCCTCAAACTATAGCGCAGTAAAAACCTAACACACCGCTCAAGCAGAACAAATAACTATTGATTTTTGCTAATTAATAGCAGTAAATCACTTGGGATTTTATACACATGCCACATGTTAAAATTAAATATATTAACAATTTGGATTTAGATCTTTATAAAGTTTTTGACTCTGTAGAGAAAGTTATCAATCAAAAGCCTCTTAAAGGGGCGTTATGAATCATCGGTTTCAAAAAGGACTGCACATGATTAGAAATTTTATTACCACTGAAAAGATTACTGATGAGAACAGCCATGGTGGACAAGGCACAATTGAAATTCAAAAAATGTTTCCCCGTGAAGATTTAGGTGGGGCATGGGATTTTGCTTTACGCGTTATTATGTCGCCAAACTCATCAATGGGGCTTCATGAGCACGGAGAGGATGAAGAAATGTATATAATCTTAAATGGCGAAGGGCTTATGACAATTGAAGGCGAAGATAAACGAGTAGGTAAAGGAGATATGATCTTAAACAAACCTCATGGCACTCACGGGTTATTAAATGATAGTAATCAAGAGCTTGAATTGCTAATTATACAGGCAAGCCTCAAATGAAAATTTATGAAAAGGCATTAAAATAGGCAATGTTCAGTTGGCTTTTGGTCGCTCTTCATTATTTTAGTCAACTATTAAAATCTCATAATGAGGCGTAGCTTACTTTATTGAGAAATATTGTATCTTTAAGGAATATATAAATGAGATTTGTTTGTAACATTGTTTTTTTAAGTTTTCTTTTATTCGGTTTATCTTCTTGTTCTGATAGTAATCAACAGCCTGATCCTGATTTCATCCCAAAAAACATAAAAAAAAGTTTTTCTCAAGGCGATAGTCCCATAGTGTTTATTGATGAAGCGCATTACAATTTACATTCAACAAAAGGCAGATTCAAACCATTTGCTCAAGTGCTGAGAAGCGATGGCTATATAGTTGAAGCGAGCAAAAAAAAATTTACTTTAGCACATTTGAAACAAGCAGATATCTTAGTGATTGTTAATGCGCTTGATTCAAATAGACGAGACTATAATCCACCCTACGGCGATGCCTTTGAGGCTGAAGAAGTTCAAGCGGTTAAACAATGGGTAAGCCAAGGAGGTTCGCTTTTTTTTATCGCTGATCACGCCCCTTTCCCAAAGGTATCTGAGAAACTAATGGCAGCTTTTGGTTTTGAGTTTAATAATGGTAGTGTCAATGACGCCAGATTCCATCTTGACAATAATAGCCTTGCCCAGCATGTTATTACCAAAGGAACCCCAAATTTAGAACCAATCGTTCAAATAATATCATTTGGTGGTTCAGCCTTTCAAATACCACCTAACGCTAAACCTCTTTTAACGCTTGGTAAAGGGGCAACTTCTTTCATGTCTGACATTCCAATGAAAGTAACTGCTGGTTCGCATAGAATATCGATGGCTGGCTGGTACCAAGGGGCTGTTTTGGACGTAGGGAAAGGACGGGTAGCTGTATTTGCTGAGGCTATGATGTTTACGTCGCAACTTATTGTTTCAACAGGGCAAAAACGTGGCTTGCGCTCCTCTGGTGCAGAACAGAATGAACAATTTCTATTAAATGTAATGCACTGGCTTTCAGGTATAATTTAAATATATGCGTTGACCAGTTTTCTTTATAATAAATTCAAGCATAATGATGGTGGTTGTTTAGATTATTGGAGATCAGACAATGAGTGATGAACAAGAGATTCGAGAATTATTCTGCAATTGGATTAAATCAACGACCGAGGGAAACCTAGAGTTGGCGCGTCACTGTATTGCTGATGACGCAGTGTTTTTTGTACCCGGAATTGGCGAGATGAATAAAGAAACATTTGCTCAAGCTGCTGCCGGAGGATCACCTGAAGAATCTCCAATTGATTTTGACCTCGATAGTAAACTTCGTGAACTCAAGGTTTTTGGTGACCATGCTTATCTCTGGATTGAATCAACTTTAATAATGTCTCCAAAAGATGGAGCACCGACCTCAAAAATGGCGGGACATTCTCTTTCAATTTTAGAAAAACGTGATGGTCGTTGGCAAATAAGCCGAGATGCGAATACGTTAACAGGGGTGTCAGAATAAAGGTTTGTAATTTTATTATATATCATGCAATTCAAGCAGCGCTCTTATCCGTTGGTTAGGTTCCCGCTTAGTATTACATTTTAGCCAACTACTATTTGCCAGTTAAAAGGGCGTTTGAAACTAAGGGAAATTATGCATCTGTCGTCAGCTATTATGCATTGGAATGGAAAGTCAGTTGATGACATAGAGGCAATTTACAATGAATTTCACGACGATAGTGATTTTGTACATACGCTTTTGGAATTACTTGTTGATAAAACGTGTCAAATCGGGTCAACTTGGCTGTTAAAGTTTTTATTCGAAAAAGGGCACTTACTTAGTGTGAATGATGTGGCTGATTACCATAAAAAACTTAGCCAATTAATAGAGTGGGAATCGAAGTTACATGCTCTGCAATCGTTCAGTTATTTACCAATTGCAGAAGCCTCAGTTAAGGCCGTTGAATGCTTTCTTAGAGATACTATTACTGAGAATAATAAATTTGTAAGAGCTTGGTCATATAATGGCTTTTATCTATTAGCAAAACAATATCCATCATACCAAATAGAGGTAGAGCAGTTTCTTAATATGGGATTGCTAGATGAACCACCATCAGTAAAAGCTAGAATTCGTAATGTTTTGAAAGTTGGTTTTTAACAATACATTGAAGCAATGCTTTTAATGAAGCGTTAGCTTTATAAGGCAACTTAATTCAAGTTTCGCAACAATAAATGGAATACAGGAAATGAAAAATGATTAAACGGGTAGGGATAATTTTATTAAGTACCGTTCTTATATCTAACAGTTGTTACTCTAGTGAGCTTCAAAATATATATATAGGTGCATCAAAGAGCATAGTTGGCTATAACGATGGTGGGGGGAATGCTTATAAAATTAATACTGGTTATACAATAAATGAAAATTTTTCTTTAGAGGTCAATTACCTAAGTTTTGGCGAAAACTCTCCTTTTGACGGTGTTGGGAAATTGCTGGCGAAAGGATATTCTGTTGATGTTTTGGCTAAATATCCAATTAATGATTTTTCTTTTTATGCGAAATTAGGAAATATGTGGTGGACGGAAGAAGGAGAGAGAACACTTTGGTGGGAGCCACAAGCCCCTGTTAAGCAATTAAAAAATAACGGAAGCGATATTATTTATGGAATTGGCGCTAGTTATAATATTAATGATAATTTTTCTATAAAAATAGAATACCTTGAAAGCCAAGTGAACAATCAGACTGCAAATCCTTTTTCTATTGGGGTCGATTATATTTTCTAAACAAAAGATAACAAGTTATTTATGTCGAACTTTTAGAGGGACAATATTTAATGATTCGTATTGCTAATAAATCAGATCATATAGAAATGGATGCTGTGTTTAGGGCCTCTGCAGAGGCTCTTTGCGTAAGAGAATATGATTATCCGACGATATCAGCTTGGGTTGGAGAAGCAAGGCCTGAACGGTTTGTACGCAGTACCGATGATGATTCTAACCAGTACATTACAATTTTGAAAAATAAAATAATTTGTTTTGGGGAATTAAATATAGAAAAACAGCTTTTGCTTTCATTGTTTGTTATGCCTGAATACGCAGGTAAAGGAATTGGTCAAGAAATGATTGAATTTCTGTTTACAAAAGCTAGTAATGCAGGCATTAAAATTCTAAAAGTTGATTCATCACTTAATGCCGTTAATTTTTATAGGCGAAATGGATTTGTCGAGAAAAGTAAAAGTGATTTCACTACACAAAATGGGGTCGTTTTAGAATCAATTAAAATGGAATGCATATTAAGTACATAACAATACCGTCAATTAGGACTAGGTTTCGTCTTGTTTGGTTTTAAATTTTAGTGAGCAATTAAAGCCTCTTAATGGGGCATTATATTTTAACAACTATATTATGCCCACTAATGAGGCATTTAACCTATTCGGAGAATTCAGTGGTAACTATTAGAGAAGCGACGATATCAGATATTGATGTTGTATATGATTTGATTAATGCGATTGCAAAGCACCATAATCAAGAACAATATGTAGTTACTAATAAAGATGAATTGATCAAATCTGGATTTAGTGACAAGCCATCTTTTGGTGTACTTTTAGCTGAGATTGATGATGAAATAGCAGGGTATTGTTCTTACACATGGAATTACTCAATTTGGCTTGGTTCAAGCTATATGAATATTGATGATGTGTTTGTTTGGGAAAATTTCCGTGGGCAACAGGTCGGTGAAAAATTAATGTTTAAAGCAAAAGAAGTGTGCTTAGCTAACGGTGCGAGCCGAATTAAATGGGAAGTTGAACAGGATAATGATGGTGCAATAAAGTTTTATGAACGTTTAGGTGCCAACCTAGGTATCAAAGGTTTATTCCGATGGGATATTGAACAGTAGACTTAACAAACCACTCTTGCCAACTATCATTTGCCTCTTAGTGGGGCGTTATATGCTTTAATTTAAACCACACCTATGGTTTAAAAATAATTTTAATAAATGGATATTTTAAATGGAATTTAAAGAAGTGGTACTTCATAAGTTGTTTTTATCTGGTGTTATTTGCGGTTTATTTATTGCTGGGTGCTCGATAGCAGGTTTTAAATACGGTCAAAGTTATGGTGTTGAGAGTTTTGAACAAAAAAATCTTAATCAAGTAAATTCAAAAACTGTTATAAATCTAAAGCAACAGCTTAATGATAAAAATATTGAATTATCTCGCCATAAAGAAAACATTCTGACTAATAAAAATGATAGTGAATTTATAGAACCGGCTAATAATGCAATAAAGACGAACAATTTTAATCAAAATGAGAGAAAAGTTACCCCCCGAGATAAAGGGTTTATTCCAATAGGAAATCAGAAAGTGGATATTGAATGGGCCCCTGAGTTTACTAATAACTTAACAGATACTTTCCAATTATCTGATGAATTATATTCCTTGGGTCTAATCAAGGCTATCGAATGTAAAACAACATTATGTGAAATCCAATTTGACCTTAACCCTCCAGAAGATTTTGATGTGGTTTTTAAAATTAGAGACGCTTTTGAGCAAACTGAACTTAAAAAGCATGGTTTAGTTTTTGATTATAAGGAAAAAGAAAATATGGTTAAGATCTTAGTTGGTAGATATAATGATAGCTTTTCGGGGCTATACCAGTAAGGGCAAAAAGTATAACGCACATAACAAGCCGGACTTTTAACTGTTCGCTAAGTTTCGCGTCACATTTTAGCCAACTATCAAAAGTCTCTTGATGGGGCGTTAGCGGTATAAAATATTGTTGGCACTTATATATATATTTACAAGTCTATATTTGCTTAAAAAACCAACTGAATGTACATTGACTTTGCTATCTAATTATTTTAAGAGGGAGTTATGAAAATATTTCACAAATGGGCAATTATTGCCGCTTTACTATTCGCAGCCTTAACATCGTATAGTTATGGTTTCTCAGAAGGTGTTTTCTTCTTTATTGCTTTAGGTGCTGTTTTCGAATTGGCTTTTTGGTTTAAAATTTTTAGTAAAAAGCAGACAGCGATAACTCAACAAAATAATCAATAAGCCTTACATCTGAAGCTAACAAGCCATTTAAGCAAGACTTTTCATAGTTGGCTAGGTTTTGTCGCTTTACACTATAGCCAACTATCAAATGCCTCTTAATGGGGCGTTATACGCACGTACATTCTGGGAGCCGCTGATCTAGGGGAAATATATTAGTACTAGAAAAATATCGATAAAAGCCGTACTTTCTGGGATTTTGACGCTTATCTTCGTCGGTGAACTTAATGCGAAAGAAAGCGCAGGAACCGCTATAGAGGAATCTAACTTAAAGAAAGCTCTGTATTGTATGAATATCCTCGAAAACCGACCAGATCTTGAGCCTTCGCACCGGATAGGTATTCTACGTAATGAATGTTATAGCGAAAACTTTATTGAGCATGCACCGAACATAGAGGATGGGCGAGATGCGTTATTAAGCTTGTTTGCAAGCCGATATAAGAAGTACCCAGAACTTTCAATGTCTATTAAACGAACCGCTTCTGAAGGTGATTTTGTTTGGCTCCATCTTCACTTCAAACACACGCCAGACTCCCTTGGTGGTGCTGTCATCCAAATATTTCGGATGAAAGAGGGTAAAATTGTTGAGCATTGGGGAGTTGGACAGCCTGTGCCAAAAGAATCAAAAAATAATAATACAATGTTTTAGGCTAGTTTATGTGGTTTTGTATATAACAAGCCACTAACGCAGGACTTTTAACCGTTGGTTAGGTTCTGCTTAACTTCACATTTTAACCAACATTGAAAAGCCTCTTAATGGGCCGTTAGTTATTAAGGATAATTCGGCGTGAAATTCAACTTCCCTCTCTTTACATTAATACTTTGTGTATTAGTATTAAGCGTTTCATCTTTTATAGCTTATGAAGTTCATGGTTCTATATTTAGTAAAGTCAAAATTTTAGAATTACGAGAATATGGTGGAGTTACATTTCAGCAATTAGGGCAGTTAGAGCTTTGGCGTTTGCTTTCCTCTCAATTTGTTCATGTTAAACCTATTCATATGCTGTTTAATGCAATTTCATTGTTTTTTATTGGCTATTTTGTTGAGAAACAAATAGGTAGTAAAAACTTCGTCTTATTGTTTTTTGTCTCGGGAATTATTGGAACTTTAGCGAGTATTGTATTTATTCCTGCGCCTTATAATGTTGGCACTGGAGCTTCTCAAGCCGTTTTAGGTTTAAACGCTTGTGGTATGTTACTTATGGTTAAAGGGGTAAATAAGTCTATATGGCTAAAATTGGCTTTAATCTTTTGTATTGCTCCTGCAATGGCTTTAGACATAATTTATTCTGGCTTTCCTAAGCTTGGTCATATCATTGGGTTTGCAGTAGGCTTAATTTTTAGTTTATATTATTCATCAAACGCTAAAACATCAGACTATCAGGAAGTTAACAGCTAACAAGTCGTCTAAAAGGACAAATAACGAGGTATTAGCTTTTAATTAGTTTCAAATTTAACATTCGTATAATAAAAGGGAAGAAAATGAAAAAAGTAGTATTAGCTATAAGTGTATTAGCATTAAGTGCCTGTTCAACAATGCAACCTCCACGCTATGCAGTTTCTGTAGACAATATCCAAGTATTGAAAAAACTAACAGAAATAGATGGTGAGTTTGCATCACTGAACCAACCAGCAAATTTTAGCGCTAATTGTCGTTTAATGGGGCCAATTGAGCCTGCGGATGGACTAACTATTCCACAGTTTATTACAAAAGCTTTTAATGATGAATTAAAAATGGCGGACAAATATTCAAAGGACTCCGTGAAAATTACTGGTGATATCACTAAAGTAGAATTTTCTTCAATTTCAGGTTTAACGAATGGATATTGGGATTTAGGTCTTAGTTTGAATTCAACTAATGGGACTAATTTAACAGTTAATAATAAGTATTCTTTCAAAAGTGGTTTTGATGCAATTACTGCATGTAATGCAACTGCTGATGCTCTATCTCCTGCGGTACAGGATTTGATTAAGGCAACAGTTAACCATCCAGAATTTGCAAGCTTAATGAAAAAAAGCTAA
>Ga0209396_1001369_pt1 | contig 27241 bp, 23 predicted proteins | sample GOMGulsemesocosm_6_FD_184638 | JGI IMG/M metagenome (GOLD analysis project Ga0209396, IMG submission 184638) | Methane-oxidizing microbial communities from mesocosms in the Gulf of Mexico - GOM8C Gulf of Mexico (SPAdes) (version 2) | ecosystem: Environmental > Aquatic > Marine > Cold seeps... | reverse complement strand
ATGCTGCTGCTGACATGGGCATTAATCACCTTAACGATGATCGACTTTGATCACCAGTTATTGCCAGACAACATTACCCTACCCTTCCTTTGGTTAGGCTTAATCGCCAACAGTTTTGGCCTGTTCTGCTCATTACCTGAAGCGTTATGGGGGGGCGTATTTGGCTACCTAAGTCTGTGGAGCGTTTACTGGTTATTCAAATTAGTGACGGGCAAGGAAGGCATGGGCTATGGCGATTTCAAGTTGCTCGCAGTGTTAGGTGCTTGGTTTGGCTGGCAAATGCTGCCTTTGATTATCCTTTTATCCTCACTGGTAGGCGCCGTTGTCGGTATTGCCCTATTGGTACTAAAAAACAAAGGTAAAAGTGTGCCGATTCCTTTTGGACCTTACCTGGCGGCAGCGGGCTTTATCGCGGCAATTTGGGGGGAGCGATTAACGCAGGCCTATTTGAACTACTCAGGACTTTAAAGGGCCAGATCTCTGTTTTCAGTCGAGACGACAGTTTCAATGTATGCGAGACTTTGCCTGCATGGTCGCAGAAAAGGGGCGTGAGTAGGAGCGGATGATTCGTAACCAAGGCCTTCGTCTTGGTTGTCAGGCTTTACTCTCTATCAATAAAGCATCAATTTACCGTATCATAACGCCATGATGATCATCGGCCTCACTGGCGGCATTGGTAGTGGTAAAACCACTGTTTCAAATCTCTTTTACGAATTAGGCGTTGCCGTTGTGGACGCCGATATTGCTGCGCGAGAAGTTGTTGAGCCAGACTCGCCAGCGCTTAAAGATATTCAATCCCACTTTGGCAAAAGCGTTATCAATAGTGATGGCAGCCTTAACAGGCAGGCACTGCGCGAAAAAATTTTTGATGACGAAAATGAGCGAAAGTGGTTGGAAGCTTTACTACACCCGCTGATAAGAAAACGTCTCAAGTTACAGCTACAACAGGCGCAATCAGATTACGCTGTTCTATCCTCTCCCTTGCTGCTGGAAACCGACCAGCACCAATTAACGCAGCGAATTTTAGTCATTGATGTACCCGAGGCATTACAACTGGATCGAGCCAGTGCTCGCGACGAGAACAGTCGTGAACAAATCAAAGCTATTATGGCAGCCCAGATGGATCGCAAAACACGTTGCGAACGAGCCAATGATATTATTTTAAACGACTCAGATACCGATGCACTGAAAACAAAGGTGCTATTATTGCATCAACAATATTTAGAATTAGCGAAAGCCCAAGAAAATCATGACACAGACTAAACCTACCGCAATCGTACCCTGCCCCACCTGCAAGAAGTCCATTACATGGACCTCAGACAATCCCTATCGCCCCTTCTGCTGCGAACGCTGCAAGCTGATAGACCTTGGCGCGTGGGCCAGCGAGGACGAGGAGCACAATATTCCGGGTGAGCCCGTTAACCCCTACGTCGATGAAGGTGGGGACGATTTTTACTAGCGGATCACTCAATCTCTGAATCTCTGAATCTCTGAATCTCTGAAGTTAAGCGCCCACCACAAACAATCCTTGCCACTCCTGACACGAGCGAGAAATCTTAATACGTAAGATCTCTCGCTTCACTCGAGATGACAGAGGCATGGATTCCGCACTGGCCTTCGCCGGCATGGCGACACACCTAAAACGGATCAGTGCTCTCGCGTGGTATTAAAACGGACATCCGGCCAACGCTCTTCTGCCAGCGACAGATTCGCCCGAGTAGGCGCTAAATAAGTTAAATAGCCCCCGCCATCAATGCACAGGTTGTCGTAGGCCTTCTTCTTGAATTCCTCGAACATCTTGACATCGTCACACTCAACCCAGCGCGCGGTATAGACATTCACTGCTTCGTAGCCACACTCGACTTTATATTCGTCCTGGAGGCGATAAGCCACCACATCAAACTGCAGGGAACCTACGGCGCCAACAATAATATCGTTGCTTCGCTGCGGCATGAATACTTGGGTGGAACCCTCTTCAGATAATTGAGTAAGCCCCTTTTGCAGCTGCTTCATTTTCAGCGGGTCTCTCAAGCGTACACGCCTGAATAGCTCCGGTGCAAAGTGAGGGATGCCGGTGAACTGCATACTCTCGCCACTACTAAAAGTATCACCAATCTGAATAGTACCGTGGTTGTGCAAACCCAAAATATCGCCAGACCAGGCTTCATCCACATGCGAACGTTCACCCGCAAAGAAGGTTACCGCATCGGAAATACGCACGTCCTTACCGGTACGTACATGCTTCATCTTCATACCCTTGGTGTATTGGCCAGAGCAAATGCGCAGAAAGGCAACACGGTCACGGTGTTTGGGATCCATATTGGCTTGAATCTTAAAGATGAAACCACTGAAATTTTCTTCGTTGGGCGCGACCGTGCGCTCTTTCGTTACACGCGGCAATGGCGTCGGCGCGAACTCAACAAAACCATCCAGCATTTCACGTACGCCAAAATTACCGAGAGCCGTACCAAAATACACCGGTGTCATACGCCCGGCCAAATACTCTTCCAGCTCAAATTCATGGCTGGCACCCTTAACTAACTCAACTTCGTCAGCCAGCTCATCAACCAAATCACCTAATACGGCACGCGCTTCATCGCTATCCAAACCTTCGATGCGCTTATCATCAGGAATGGTATGACCTTGGCCCTGCGTAAACAGATGAATGGTGTCGGTATACAGGTTATACACACCTCGGAAATCCTTACCCATGCTGATGGGCCAGGTAATCGGTGCACAGTTAATTTTGAGCACGTCTTCAACTTCATCGAGCAAATCGATGGGATCACGCACTTCGCGATCCATCTTATTGATAAAAGTCAGGATCGGCGTATCGCGCAGGCGACAGACATCCATCAGTTTGATGGTTCGTTCTTCTACACCCTTGGCACCGTCAATGACCATCAACACCGAATCTACCGCCGTTAACGTACGGTAGGTATCCTCAGAGAAATCGGCGTGGCCTGGTGTGTCGAGCAAGTTCACAGTACGACCTTTATAGGGAAACTGCATCACCGAGGAGGTCACGGAGATGCCGCGTTGCTTCTCCATCTCCATCCAGTCAGAGGTCGCATGACGACCTGTCTTGCGACCCTTAACCGTACCCGCTTCCTGAATCGCATTGCCGAACAACAACAGCTTTTCAGTCATGGTGGTCTTACCCGCATCGGGGTGAGAAATAATAGCGAAGGTGCGGCGGCTGGCCACTTCCTGATCAATTTGGCTCATAGAGTTTCAATACACGACAATTTTAAAGGCGGGATTATATACCACTGGGGCGATGGTCAGTAGTGGGTTAGTAATCAATAACATACGCGTTTCTAGCGGGCATAAAAAAGGCCCCTACCGGAGGGGCCCTTCTTAAACTAAAAAGCTTAGGCTAACAAAGCCAAAACTTTAGTCTGACTTAGATGAAGTACATCAAGCCAAACAGAACTGCTGTCAATGCGATACCGCAGTGAATAACACCACGAACGCTAGCCATTGGGCCCATTTTGCCGAAGATAGCATTCAGCTCAATCGCAACAACGATTGCTGCAGCAATGATAAAGCCAGCAGATGCTTGGCTAGACACAGGAATCAAGATATCGCTACCCGCACCGTGACCTGAACCCAACATGCCCATCAGCATTGGGAAAGACAACAACGTGTTAGTACGCGAAGCCAATCCTGCTTTAGGAGCTGCAGCCGCCGCGTCGCCCTGGCTGATGCCACAAACGATTTTTTGGTTAGGCCAGATAATCAACCATACGTTCAAGAACATGAACGTACCCGCCAATGCACCCATCAAAATGTAACCGTTGCTATTAGGACCAACCATAGCCAGCAGCACTACACCACTCAGGAACGTGAACATCGCGCCCCAACGGAACCACCACAATGCGCGTGGAGCCAGTTTTTTAACCGCATCGCCTTTAGCTTCTGGCGTTGCTTCTTTGAAGTATTCAGTTTGTACGAAGTTAAAGTAGTACAGCAGACCGATCCACGTAATACCAAACAGTACGTGCGCCCAGCGGAACAGAAAATCTAAAATTATATCCATGGTTATGTTCTCTCTTATTTTCTCAACTGTTTGGAAACCTTCGCAAAACGTTTGAGTAAGCGCGTTTGAAACCAAACCCAACTCACCTGCAGCCCAACCTGCGGTTCCCTTATTTTTTTATCGCGCGCATTTTAAACCTTAAGCACATAATTACAAACATCAAAAGCGTATTAATCAATGTTAAAGCGAGAAAACAGGCTTTTTTCACAACTAATTGCCCGCTGACACAAAAATCAGGCCAAAAAAAACGGCTACCCTCGCGGATAACCGTTTTCTTGTACTACCAGGGAAGCCCTGAATGAATAGGAGCTAGATTCCCCTAAGGGTAAGACTGGCTTACATCATGCCGCCCATACCACCCATGCCGCCCATATCTGGCATTGCTGGAGCTGGTGCTCCGCCATCAATAGCTGCATCAGTAACCATGCACTCAGTGGTGATCATCAGACCAACAACAGAGGCAGCGTTTTGCAGCGCACTACGCGTTACTTTAGTTGGATCAAGGATACCCATTTCCAGCATGTCGCCGTATTCGCCAGTGGCAGCATTGTAACCGTAGTTACCTTCACCACAAGTACGAACTTTTTCAACAACCACTGAAGACTCTTCGCCAGCGTTAGCTACGATCTGACGTAGTGGCGCTTCCATAGCACGACGTGCCAGCTGGATGCCAACATTTTGATCTTCGTTATCGCCAGTCAGGTTTTCGATGTGTTGCAGCACACGGATCAGTGCAACACCACCACCCGCTACCACGCCTTCTTCAACCGCAGCGCGAGTAGAATGCAGCGCATCTTCAACACGGGCTTTCTTCTCTTTCATTTCGATTTCAGTGCTTGCGCCCACTTTAATCACAGCAACACCGCCAGCCAGTTTAGCTACACGCTCTTGCAGTTTTTCTTTATCGTAATCAGAGTTTGATTCTGCGATTTGTGCACGAATCAAAGCAACACGTGATTCGATGGTCGCTGCCGCGCCGGCACCGTCAACGATGATAGTGGCTTCTTTCGTTACGCTGATACGTTTTGCCTGACCCAGATCATCCAGAGTAGCAGTTTCCAGAGACAGACCGACTTCTTCAGAAATCACAGTACCGCCAGTCAAAACAGCAACATCTTCCAGCATCGCCTTACGACGATCACCGAAACCAGGCGCTTTAACGGCAGCAACTTTCATAATGCCGCGCATGTTGTTAATAACCAACGTTGCCAACGCTTCACTTTCAACGTCTTCAGCAATGATCAACAAAGGACGACCAGCTTTAGCAACGCCTTCCAGCAAAGGAACCAGCTCACGGATGTTGGAGATTTTCTTGTCAACCATCAACACGAACGGGTCTTCCAGCTCAACGTTCATTGTTTCCTGATTGTTGATGAAGTAAGGCGACAGGTAACCACGGTCAAACTGCATACCTTCAACGATGTCCAGTTCGTTTTCCAGACCGTTGCCTTCTTCAACAGTGATCACACCTTCTTTACCAACTTTGCCCATCGCTTCAGCGATGATGTCGCCGATAGATGTATCACTGTTAGCAGAGATCGTACCAACCTGCGCAATAGACTTGGTGTCTGTACATGGCTGAGAGAATTCCGCCAGGAACGCAACAGCAGCAGTCGTTGCTTTATCGATACCGCGTTTCAGATCCATTGGATTCATGCCAGCAGCAACCGCTTTCAGGCCTTCCATCATAATGGCTTGAGCCAAAACTGTTGCAGTTGTTGTACCGTCACCAGCAACGTCAGAAGTGCGAGAAGCAACTTCTTTTACCAACTGTGCGCCCATGTTTTCGAATTTGTCCTGCAACTCGATAACCTTAGCAACAGAGACACCATCTTTAGTGATCGTTGGAGCACCAAAAGATTTGTCCAATACAACGTTACGACCTTTAGGGCCCAAAGTTGTTTTAACAGCATCGGCTAGGATGTTTACGCCGTTTACCATTTTCTGGCGAGCTGAATCGCCGAATAATACGTCTTTAGCAGCCATTTTCTAATACCTTAAATAACTGGGGTGTTAATGATTAATGAAACAAACTGAAATTAGCGTTCGAGGTTGGCCTTGGCCTTAACCTTCAAAAACAGCAAATACGTCTGACTCACCTAAAACCAACAGCTCTTCGCCATTGATTGAGATCGTGTTTTCGCTCGCTACGTAGCGGTTGAAAATAATGCGATCGCCAACTTTAACAGCCAGCGGACGGATTTCACCGTTAGCCAGCAGACGACCTTCACCAACTGCCAGTACCACACCAGCGCTTGGTTTTTCAGCAGCAGCACCAGCCAAAACGATGCCACCTGCAGTTGTTGTTTCTTCTTCCTTACGACGCACGATGATGCGGTCGTATAAGGGACGAATATTCATTACACAAATACTCCAATCAAATTGAAAATAAATTTCAAAAATACCCCGCAAACCAACACAGGCCTGCCGGACATCAAGTTAATAAAACCGGTTATTAAACTCTGGAAACTGATTACGAATCAGTAATAAAGCAGCCCCTCGAATTTAACCTTGTGTCGGTTAATGGGGGCCGGGAAATGGATTTCAACGCTTATCTTTCAAGAATTCGACATTTTTTTTGGCGGCATCCGACTGAGCCGCTTCATCGCGCTGAAATTCTCCTTCGATGGGACCATCCGAGCCGCCCGAACGAAAGTCTGCCGAGCCATGCATATGATTGAACTGCGTCTGATGCATGGACGCCGCTGCATGCACTTTCACATTCCGCGCGGTAAAAGCCACCAGCCCTTTTCGTGTAATAGGCAGCAGACATAAAAAGCCAAACACGTCGGTAATAAAGCCTGGCGTGATCAATAACGCGCCGCCTACCGCCAGAAAAATCCCTTCCAACATTTCCTGAATGGGCACCTGCCCGCTTTGCATACGTTCCTGGGCCCGAAACAGTGTGGCCAAGCCCTGCTGTCGCAACATAAAACTACCCACCACTGCGGTAAACACCACCAGCGATGCCGTATATAACGCACCAATTTGCTGGCCGACCTTGATCAACAAAGTAATTTCAGCAACCGGCATCACAATAAAGAGTACAAATAGAAATTTCATAACATCAACACCTGCTGCATCGGCAGTTTTATGTGGGCGACAGTATAGGAATAAGTTTCTGTTCGCGAATGGTAGATAAGATGGGGGCTAAACGAACATTTTCAATAGTTTAGCTGCACCGCAAAACTTACTGCCTGAGCTTAACAATCAAGGCCTTACGAACTTCCATGGCGTTGGCAACCGGCTCATCAAAGTCAAAGCGTAAAACACGCTCTCCAAGTCGTTGGAAAAAGCCGAAGCCATCCACCCCCACCATTTGCGGCACACTGTCCTCAGGTACAACAAGATCGGCCTGCTGGCAATATTTGATTAACGCATCTGAATGATCCGCATTCATATGCTCAACAATCTCCGCCTCAACCTCAAAGCTCAGCGGGTTTTTCACAAACAGCTGTTCGGGTGCGAGCCAATGAATTTGTCCAAAGCCGGCGATAAAACGTACCTTTTCAGGTTCAAGCCGATAAAAATCGAAATCCAGTTCTTTGCAATAACTTTCGGCTCGTTGATAAAAACGGCAATACCGCTGTACGGTATTCGCGTCAGCGTCAAGACTCAACCGCTGAGCCTGCGCCAAAATAGTAATACGTGCGCAGGTTTGTACATCATCATAGCCTCGCTGATCGGCATCATTCAAAAACAACGATACCTTGGCGTTGCCGGCAATATTGCGCGTGTGCTGGGCCAAACGGCTGATCAAAATAATCGGTCGATTAAAATCATCAAAGCCCACCGGGACAATTGAGGCAAAGGGATAACCGGGACAATCGACCGAATGGGTTGATAACGTTCCGCAATCACTGCTCAAAAGCAGATTGCGCACCTTGTTTTCAATATCGTTAGTCATGGATAACTCACACGTTTGTACACTAACGCTGCTCAAGCGCCAGATGCCGTTTCGCCAACACAATCAGCAGCAACACTGGCAAGCCCAACAAAGTCGTCAAAATAAAGAAGTTACTGTAACCCATCGTGGCCACAAAGGTGCCCGAATAACCACCCAAAAATTTCGGCAGCAAGGTCATCAACGAGCTAAACAGCGCGTACTGCATGGCCGTAAAAGAGACGTTCGTCAAACTCGATAAAAAGGCGACAAAGGCTGCGCTGGCTAACCCGGCTGATAGATTATCCGCCGAAATCACCAGATACAGCAGCGTTAAATCATGCCCCGCCGAGGCCAGCGCTATAAACAACAGGTTAGTCAGTGCCGACAAAACAGCGCCTATAAAGAGTATGCGCATCACGCCGTAGCGCATCGACAGCAAGCCACCCAAAAAGCCACCAACCACGGCCATCATCACGCCAAAGGTTTTCACCGCCCAAGCGATCTCTTGCTTACTAAAGGCCATATCCTGATAAAACACGTTAGAAATGACGCCCAGCACAATATCCGAAATCCGGTAGCAACCGATCAGGGCTAATAAAAGTAGCGCTGTTTTCAGGCCATGTTTAACAAAGAAATCTTTAATGGGCGCAAGGTAAGTCATCTCAACCATGGCGCGGTTGCACAGCCCCGAAGCCAGCCCAACTCGTGCTACTACATAAGCAGTAAACACTGCCAAGACCAAACGCAAACTCTCGACCACAAAGGCCAGCACGTCACCAAGCCCGGCAACATCTGCAATTTGCTGTTTAATCGCCGTTGCCAAAGAACCACTGTAGAAAAACACCAGTGCAAAGGCCGTGACACTAAAGGCAAACAGCAATAACAGCTGTAGATAATCACGTGTTGGATAAGGATAACTGGCGACCTTATCGTCACCACCATTACGCGTACTCGGCTCCGACACCATCAACGTTGTTGCCATGCCCACCAGCATCACCAGAGCCATAATCAAGTAAGACCATTGCCAGGCCTGATAACTGTAATTCCCCATCGTGGAGCCAAAACCACTGGCGAGAAACAGTGCGCCCGCACCCGCCACGATCATGCCAACTCGATAACCGGCGATATAACTGGCAGACATCATGCCCTGCAATCGACTCTCTACCGCCTCAATACGATAGGCATCAATCACAACATCCTGCGTTGCCGACGAAAAGCCGAGAGCCACCGCAGCCAAGGCCATCCAGGTCAAACGTGTTTCGTCAGAGGGATCAACCAACGCCATTGCCACAATAGACAACGCAATGGCGATTTGCGCCAACAGCAACCAGCCACGGCGGCGCCCCAACCAACGTGTTAATAAAGGCAGCGGTAGTTTATCAACCAGCGGCGCCCAAACAAACTTGAAGGAATAACCCAGCGCCGCCCAGCTGAAAAAGGTCACCGCAGAACGCTCAACGCCCGCTTCGCGCAGCCACAGCGATAAGGAAGAAAAAATCAGTAGAATCGGCAGACCTGCCGAAAACCCCAAAAACAGCATTGCCATGACTTTGGGGTTTTTAAACGCCAATAGGGATTCAGACCAACTGAGCTGCTGATCCGTATCCGGGCTATTCGCCTGGGCCTTCAGAAGAATTAATCCCTGAAGTTATTAAATTGCAGCGGCAAGCCAATTTCGGCTTCACGCAAAAAGGCCATCACGCCCTGTAAATCATCACGTTTTTTACCGGTAACACGCACTTGCTCGCCTTGAATGGCGGCCTGTACTTTAAGTTTCTTTTCTTTAATCAGCTTAACGATTTTTTTAGCGGTATCGGTATCAATTCCTGCTCGCATGGTGACATCTTTTTTAGCCTTCATACCAACTTTGGTGACCGGCCCAAAATCCATACAGTTTACGTCAATATTGCGTTTCACCAATTTGGCAATAAAGATGTCACGCATTTGATCCAGCTGAAATTCGGACTCAGCAGTCATGGTGACAATCAGATCTTTCTGCTCAAAAGAGGCGTCCAGCCCTTTAAAATCATAACGAGTAGAAACTTCTTTATTTGCTTGGTCCACTGCGTTGGTGAGTTCGTGTTTATCGACTTCGGAAACCACATCAAATGATGGCATTAATTTATCTCCTGATGATCTAAAGCAGCACCCCAGTCCGTTCTTTCCTGCATGGAGTACCACAATGTAAATGTATGACCGCATTCTACGCATTTCATCGCGGCAATAAAGAAAAATGCGTTATATCACCACAAGCATAAGGTTCGAACAAAACACTGAGGTATAATTTTTACGTTTTCAACGTACACAGGAACGGCACAACATGGCTAATCGGCTGACCAACATCGTCACTCGCGGCGGCGACAAAGGTGAAACATCACTGGCAGGCGGCAACCGCGTTGCCAAGGATTCCGCTCGTATCGAGGCGATTGGCAGCATCGATGAACTGAACAGTTTTGTGGGTTTGTTTATCGCATCACTGGATAAACAAAATGACCTGTTCGGCTTGTTCCGCAGCATTCAAAATGACCTATTTGACCTGGGCGGAGAATTCGCCATGCCGGGCCATGAAATCATTCTCGAAGCCCACTGGCAGAAGCTGGAGCAGTTCGCTACCGAGCTCAATGCTGAATTACCGCCCTTAAAAAACTTTATTCTACCCGGCGGCAATGAATCTGTATCGCGCTGCCATATAGTGCGCAGTGTCGCACGTCGCGCAGAACGCCGAGTCATTACACTAACCCATAGCGAAGAAGTGAACCCTAACAGCCGAATTTACCTGAATCGTTTATCGGACTTGGCTTTTATTGCTTCTCGCTGGCTCAGCAAGCAAAGCCACGAAGGAGAAGTATTGTGGCAGCCTTCAAGAATAGAGCCCGCTCAGGAATAAGGTTCCTCCTATTCAGTCGAGATGACAAATCAGTGTATCGTGTCATTTCAACGCAAGAGCGAAATCTTAACTCCCCGGCTCACATTACCAGCCTCCGAATATCGGCCATCAAACACGTCAAACAGGTCATAAACTGGCCGGCATCAACACCATTAATTGCGCGATGATCGTATGACAAGGTCAGCGGCAGCATTTTTCGCGGCACAAATTCTTCGTCGATATAAACCGGCTGAACCTGCGTTTTTGAAACGCCAAGAATAGCGACTTCCGGCGTATTAACAATCGGCGTAAAACCGGTACCGCCAATCGCGCCGAGACTGGAAACCGTAAAACATCCGCCTTCCAGATCCTGTTTCGTGAGCTTGCCCTGCTGACCTTTAACACCCAACGCGGTCAATTCTTCGGCTAGCTCCCAGATACCTTTTTTATCAACGTCACGCACCACTGGAACCATCAGTCCCGCCGGCGTATTCATGGCAATACCGATGTGACAGTAATTCTTATAAATTAACGACTCCCCCGATGCCGAAAGTGACACATTAAAGTGCGGGTGCTCGCGCAACGCCACCGCGCAGGCTTTTAACAGAAAGGGTAACGGTGTCAGTTTGAGGTCACGCTTGGCGGCCTTATCTTTATTCTGTGCGCGAAACTCTTCCAGATCGGTAACATCGGCATCATCGAACTGGGTAACATGCGGCACATTTAACCAACTACGCTGCATCGCGACTGCGGTCAGTTTTTGAATTCGGCTCAGCGGTTTTTCTTCAATATCGCCAAAAGCAGAAAAATCAATGTCAGGTACGATAGGAATCCCGCCGCCCTGAGCTTGCTCCTGCGCCCCTCCCTGCTGAAGAGCGCCTTTAACGTAATTTTGTACATCTTCTTTTAAGATACGGCCTTTGGGGCCAGTCGCTGGCACCTGCGTCAACTCCACTCCCAGCTCTCTTGCCATTAATCGTACTGCTGGTCCAGCGTATACTTCACCACCGGTTTTACTGGCCGGTAGTGACACATTGATAGGTTGTTTTACAGGTAATTGTTGAGCTGATGCCTGATCGTTCTTAATTTCTGATCCTTGCGAGTCCGCTAGCGGTGCACCAGGCGCAGCACTCGGAGTCATCGTCGATTGTCCGACAACTTCCAACTCCGCAATGACTGCCCCCTCGTCGAGCTTGTCGCCAAGCTTGACCAACACCGATGTCACCAAACCGCTAACTGGAGACGGGATTTCCATCGAAGCCTTATCGGTCTCTAACACCACCAGCGTATCGTCCTGATTAATCTGATCGCCAACAGCAATGCTGACCTCAATCACCTCGACGCCAGACGCACCGCCAAGATCAGGCACCTTGATCACCTCAAGGGCGACGGAGGTCGCACTCTCTTCATCAACGGCTTTCTCGTCACCTTCTGGAGCCGCTTCGACCACGCCAGGCTGAGCATCTACAACTTTCTCGTCTGCTTCAATTTCCTGTCCGACACCCGTATCCAGTGTCACTATGTCAGAGCCTTCGGCAACCTTGTCTCCCGTTGCAACATTGATTGTCTTCACAACACCGGCCTGCGGCGCTGGAATCTCCATCGACGCTTTATCAGACTCCAAAACAATCAGCGTTTGATCGGCCTCAATGTGATCACCCACCGCCACGCTAACCTCAATGACTTCAACCTCATCGACGTCGCCAATATCCGGAACTTTAACTACTGTATCGCTCAAGATTTTATCCTCTAATGACTCATTCAAGATTTCAGGGGATTGGGTTTATCGGCATCAATACCGAACTGTTGTATTGCCGCGGCAACAACTTCAGCACCGATACGGCCCTCTTCCTGTAGCGATGTTAACGCCGCCAATGCTACAAAATGGCGATCCACTTCAAAGAAGTGACGCAACTTTTGACGCGAATCACTGCGACCAAAACCATCGGTGCCTAGCACCCGATAGCTGACAGGTACCCAGCCACGAATCTGGTCGGCATAGTTTTTCATATAATCCGTCGCCGCAATTACCGGCCCTGGTTGACCAGCAAGGCACTGCGTCACATAACTTTCGCGCGGCTCGTCTTGGGGGTGCAACATATTCCAGCGTTCAACATCCTGACCATCGCGCGTCAGCTCATTAAAGCTGGTAACGGCCCAGATATCAGCCTCCACATTAAACTGTTCTTTTAACAAATCTGCCGCGGCAATGACTTCGCGTAGAATAGCACCAGAACCCAACAGCTGAACACGCAGCTCACTCTCGCCAACGCTCTCACGAAACAGGTACATACCCTTAATAATGCCTTCAGCGGCATCTTCGGGCATTTCCGGGTGCTGGTAGTTTTCATTCAGCAGCGTCAGGTAATAATAAACCGCCTGTTTTTCCTGATACATGCGCCGCATTCCATCCTGCACAATCACTGCCACTTCATAGGCAAAAGTAGCATCGTAACTGATACAGTTCGGTACGGTATTGGCCAGAATCTGGCTGTGACCATCCTGATGCTGTAAACCTTCGCCATTAAGCGTGGTACGTCCGGAAGTGGCGCCCAACAGGAAGCCGCGCGCCTGAATATCACCCGCCGCCCAGCACAAATCGCCAATACGTTGGTGGCCAAACATCGAATAATAGATATAAAAGGGAATCATCGGGCAACGATAATTACTATAGGCCGTCGCCAACGCGATCCAGGCCGACATGGCCCCCGATTCATTAATACCCTCTTCCAGCATCTGGCCCTTTTTATCTTCCTTGTAATACATCACCTGCGCCGCATCGACGGGCTCATAAAGCTGACCCGAGGAGGAGTAAATACCCAGCTGGCGGAATAATCCTTCCATACCAAAGGTGCGTGCTTCGTCGGGCACAATCGGCACAATACGTTTACCAATCTGTTTGTCCTTGGTCAGATTAGACAACATACGCACAAAGGCCATGGTGGTAGATATTTCTCGCTCGCCGGAGCTCTCAAGCTGCGCTTTGAATGCGTCCAGAGCTGGTGTTTCAAGCGCTTCAAAATCATCGATACGCGCTGGCAAATAGCCGCCCAACTCACGACGTTTTTGATGCATATATTCCATTTCCGGGCGATCTGCCGGCGGCCGATAATAGGGCACTGACTCCAGCTCATCATCACTCAGAGGAATCACATATTTATCACGGAAGGCCTGCAGAGTTTCCTTATCCAGTTTTTTCAGCGAGTGCGTGCCCATTTGAGCTTCACCCTTATCACCGGTGCCGTAACCCTTCACGGTATGCGCTAAAATCACCGTGGGCTGGCCCTTGGTGCGTTTGGCCTCGGCATAGGCCGCATACACCTTATCGGGATCATGACCGCCACGATTGAGCTTATAAATTTGCTCATCCGATAAATGCGCCACCATTTCAGCTAACTCGGGATATTTGCCAAAGAAATGCTCACGCGTGTAAGCACCACCATTGGCTTTATAGTTCTGATACTCGCCATCAACACACTCATCCATACGTCGTTGCAATAAGCCGTCTTTATCTTTAGCTAATAGCGGATCCCAGAGACCACCCCATACGACTTTAATAACGTTCCAACCCGCACCGCGGAATACACCTTCGAGCTCTTGAATGATCTTGCCGTTACCTCGTACCGGGCCATCCAGGCGTTGCAGGTTGCAGTTCACCACGAACACCAGATTTTCCAACTGTTCACGTCCGGCCAATGAAATCGCACCTAATGATTCGGGCTCATCAATTTCACCATCGCCCAAAAATGCCCACACTTTGCGGTCATCACGAGCCACCAACTCACGCGCCGACAGATAACGCATGATGTGCGCCTGATAAATCGCCTGAATCGGACCTAGGCCCATCGATACGGTGGGGAACTGCCAATAGTCAGGCATCAACCAGGGGTGCGGATAGGAGGACAAACCATTGCCATCCACTTCACGGCGAAAGTTATCCAATTGCTCTTCGCTTAAACGCCCCTCCAGAAAGGAGCGAGAATAAATACCCGGTGCAGAGTGGCCCTGAATATAAAGCAGGTCGCCCAATTGCTCGTCATTGGTGGCACGCCAGAAATGATTAAAGCCGACATCAAACAAGGTAGCGACTGATTGAAAAGTGGAGATGTGTCCACCCAACTCATCATCGTTATTCATATTGGCGCGCATCACCATAATTAGCGCGTTCCAACGCACCATGGAACGGATTCTCCGTTCCATAAAGACATCACCCGGCATCGGCGTTTCATCCTGTACCGGAATGGTGTTACGAAACGGCGTGGTCAGCGCATAGGGCAACTGCGCGCCAGTACGCGTGGCGTGATCTGACAGCTGTTTGAGTAAATAATGAGCGCGCTCCATGCCTTCGTTTTTTATCACCGCTTCCAGCGCATCGACCCATTCGGCAGTTTCCAATGGATCAATATCATTAGTATGGGGTGTTCTATCCGTCATTTGAGATTCCCAATTCGCCTTGGTTGTACTTTCACTATAGAAGCAGTCCGCAATTGCGTACATTACTTATTCGACTGAGCAACAAATATAGCCTCTTTAAATTAAATTCGCGTTTTCCAGGCGCCATAATCAAATCATTTGAGGTCTCTTAACAGACACTATGCAAAAACATACCGAAAGAAATTTAAACAGAAACTCTTTACAAAGAGCTCATTCCCCTTATTATGGATTGGGTAGTTGTTAGCACCAATATTTATAACGTCTGAGCAAGCCCTCGCAACACAACTACCCCCCTGTCATTTTTTTACCCTTTCGAAATACAGCAAAAATACCCTCAAATGGGTAGACATTTCCACGCCAAAAGAAGTAACAGCCCCCTCTCTTTCTGTATACAAAAACCCCATTTCAACCAACAAAAACTGTTGACAAGCACCAGCACACAGGATCAATATAGCTCGGGTAAACAAATGTGCGTAGGACGAAACATATCACTTTATGTGTATATGGCTTGCTTTTACACACATCAATTTGTTGCACTAGGCAGCGTTTTTGTTTCAGGAGCAATCCTGAATCTGCTGTTTTTTTGGAATATTTATTCCAATAATTTGTAGATTTCTTGGGGATTCATCCCTGTATTTCTGCATAAACTTTCTGACAGTTTGTATATCCATTCAAACGAATCAGATAAACCAATAATAAAACTATTGCTAATTACCAAGGGGGCAACACATGGATAATGAGTTATCGGCGTTTATAACCATATTCACTGAGTTCTATTACTGGGTTACCGTTGTGTTCATGTTCTTCATTCACGTAGGTTTCTGCGTATATGAAGTAGGTGCATCACGCTGGCGTAACCATAAACACACACTTCTGAAAAACACCATGATCATTCCGCTGGTTACTGTTACTTGGTACCTGTTCGGTTGGTGGATTTATTTTGCAGTACCAAATGGTCCTGGTATCACGGGTCCTTTACTGGAAGCTGGTTGGGCAACTCCATGGAGCGAGTTCATGGGCTCTCACCTGGGTGGTTCTACTTTCCAAGAAGGTCTGTCTGTTGAAAACGACGGCTGGTGGGCTCGCATCAACGGTGTGTTCTTCGCAGCGTTCTTGTTGTTCTCATGGACAGCGGCATCCATCGTATCCGGTGCATGTTTAGAACGTATCCGTCCTTCTGCTTACTGGATTCTTGCTGTATGTATCGGCTCTTTCTTCTGGGTTATCGATGCAGCATGGGGCTGGCACCCAGATGGTTGGATGGTTCAACTGTTAGGTTATCACGATGCCTACGCATCAGGTGTAATCCACGCGATTGCGGGTGGTTTTGCTCTGGGTGTAATTATCGTTCTTGGCCCACGTATTGGTAAGTTCCGCGCTGACGGTACGCCTCGCAACATCAATCCACACAACCCGTGGTTGGTAACAGTTGGTCTGTTCCTGATCTTCTCAGGTTTCTGGGGCTTCTACGTTGCTTGTAACATCCCAATGCTGGACGTAGGTGCTGGTGACGGTGGTTCATACTTCACTGCAACCAACATTTACCTGACGCCAACTACTCTGTCTGCAATTACCTTCAACTTCCTGATGTCTCTGTCAGGTGGTATGTTGTCTGCATTCATCGTATCTAAAGGTGACGTGCTGTGGATCTACTACGGCGGTTTGGCCGGTGTAATCGGCGCTTCTGCGGGTAACGATCTGTACCACCCAATCCAAGCTTTGATCATTGGTATGGGCGGCGCATGGGTTTGCTACAAAGGTCACTTCTTCGCTGAGCGCGTATTCAAAATCGATGATCCTCTGGGTGCGGTTGCGGTACACGGTTACGCGGGTGTTTACGGCCTGATCATTGCTGGCTTCATGTTGTGGGGCTACCCTGCATCAATGAACCCTGATTACGCTCACGTTTCACCACTGGGCCAATTAGCAGGTGCAGCAATCATGTTCGGTCTGTTGGGATTCTTGCCTGGCTTCATCATCGCGAAAATCCTGAGTGCCTTTGGCGTCCTGCGTGTACCTCGCGGCGTAGAACTGGCTGGTCTTGACTTGAGAGAAATCCATGTCCGTTACGAAGAGAAAGAAGAGCTTCGTGCAGCATTGGCTAAAGAGCCGATGGACGGCTAATTAAACGAATATTCCTAATAAGAGAATAGGAGAAAGATTATGTCTACCGGACTTGAAAATTGGTCTAACCCTGAAACAATCGGTGCAATCTATCCGTTTGTTGGGTCTGAGATGTTGATGTTTGGTCTGCTTGTTGCGATCTGGTTACTATGGCATATCATTTGCCTAGTTACCGAAAGCCATGAGTGGGATGGAGACTTGCAAACTTTAGCGGGCAAGCCTTTACCGGGTGAAGAGTACGGCGATAATTAATATTGCCTACCCTTAACCGGGACCTGAAAGACAAAAGCCCCCTGCATTAACGTGCAGGGGGCTTTTTAGTTTACGCGCGCAAAAAACCTATCTAAAAACGGTTTCCGCTCAGTCCTTCACTGAATATAAAACCCTAGTTACCAACAAAGCTTTAGCGTTACATGCTTTCTTAATAACGATCATCAGAAAGTAGCAGGCACAGCGAGAGAAGAGGAGAAACAATTTGAAACTTAAGAAGTATTACTTATAGCGAGCGCTGTAAAACATAGAAGCAAATAAAAGCAGGAAAAACTAACTTTTGAACGTAAGAAGACTAACCATAATTACCATAACCAAGCGGCACCTCTGACACCACTGGAATCGCCGTATTTGGCACGCAGCAGCTTTGTCTCCACAAAATCTGTAAAAATATAACGACCCCAGCGTCTAGGCACCTCTTCATACAAATAGTCGATATTAGACAAACCACCACCTAACACAACGACTTCAGGATCAATCACGTTGATCACCGTAGCCAAGGCCGAGGCCAACAATTCACAATATTCATCCAGCAGCTCAACAGCCAAAGACTCGCCGCCAGCGGCAGCCCGTGAAATTTCAGCCGCGGAAAGTTTTTGACGCGTCACATCGTAATAACTTTTCTCAAAGGCAGGCCCCGACAGCCAAGCCTCAATACAATCATAGCGCCCACAATAACAGGCACGCGGCGGATGACGATCAAGCGCCGCGAACTGAGCCGGAGGCATGGGATTATGGCCCCACTCCCCTGCAATGCCGTTAGGGCCCGTTAGCAGCTGCTTATTGATCACAAAGCCGCCACCAACACCCGTGCCAAGAATTACGCCAAACATTCCTCCATAGCTTGCAGCTGCGCCATCCTGAGCTTCTGACAAAGCAAAACAGTCCGCATCATTAGCAATGCGGACATTTCTTTTTAGCAGGCGTTGTAAGTCTTCACGTAAGGGCTGCCCATTCAGACAGGTTGAATTGCAATTTTTCATACGTCCGCTAACTCGAGAAATAGAGCCGGGTGCAGCAATTCCCAAGGGGATTGTTAAGTCTTTCACTGCGCATTCTGTTTCGAGCCGACCTACCAATTCGGCAATTACATCCAGAGTGGCTGGATAATCCTGCTGCGGAGTTAAAAGCCTCTGCCGACTTAAAACCTCTCCATCGGCTGCAAGCACAACACCTTCAATTTTTGTACCGCCAAGGTCGATACCAATACGCACAACAATTCCCTCATCCTAAAAAATTGTCAGCAGCGCAACCAATATCATGCACACCACCAGACTACGTACCATCAAACCCTCTAACGCTTGCAGCTGCTCGAACCGCTCTTCATCGTCAGAACTAGCAAACTGAGAACCATCAAGTCCTGTAGCAGCCAACCCCGATTTAAATAGCACGGCAGCAGTTGGCATTTTGTAATCCACAATAATCTCCAGCAGCGCCTTGAAGCACAGCGCGAAATTACCTGCAATGGCAAAGATAAACACTAAAAGACGGGTAGGCAGCCATTCAAGCACATGCAACAGCTGTAACCCTCCATCATTACCATCTTGTACCCCGTGCCGCTCATACAAGCTCAACAAGCGCAAGAAGAGTGCCGCCAGCGGTCCTGCCAGCAAATACCAAAAGATAGTCACAAACACCTGCTCAAACCATTGGTAAAGAAAACCCTGACAGGTAGCGGCATGCAAACTGTTGCGATCATCCGCCGTAAAACCCAACTCCAGATTAAACTGCTTTTCAGCATGATGATAAGCAGACTGAAAATCGCCACTGCGCCAGTGTTGCTGGTACTCCTTCAGTTGCTCGAACAAATTAACCCGTCCCAAGGCATAGGACAAAATAAGCACCTGCAACAACACGCCCACAAAACCGAATAACCAGTCGTGAGCAATATTCAAAATCACAGAGACAACAAAAAGCGGAATTAACAAAGCCAACAGCATGGCTAATCGTGGCCATTCTTGCAGATGCCGCTTGAGACTATCGCAGAGCGTAAAAAACCAGCTGTCATGCCGTGTTCGAAAATGCCAGCCAAGTACTTTGTAGGCACCAACCGTTAACAGTAAAACCAGAAAAGTCATATTTTCCTCACATTGATCTTCTACAACAAACCACGAAAATAACCCCAATCAAACGCCTCACCGGGATCCGTTTTTCGTCCCGGCGCAATATCACAATGCCCCGTTATACGCTCAGGGGTAAGCTTGTTATAGGTGCGCATCAACAGATCACTGACCATCGCCAATCGTTGATATTGAATTGTCTCATAGGGAATATCGTCCGCGCCTTCCAGCTCGATACCAATGCCAAAATCGTTACAGTTCGCTTCATCAGCAAAACAAGAGTTACCCGCATGCCAGGCACGTTTATTAAAGGGTACATACTGAATTAGCGCTCCGTCGCGGCGTATCAAAAGGTGCGCAGAGACTTCAAGGCTGGCAATTTCTGCAAAATAAGGGTGATGCTGAGGATCTAGCTGATTGGTGAACAGTTGAGAAATGTAGGGCCCACCAAACTCACCAGGCGGCAAACTAATATTATGAACCACTAATAAATCGATACGACCGTCGGGGCGGTCGTTGAAATTAGGAGAGACTACGCGCTCTGCGGCGTTAAGCCAGTGATCCCGAATGGTAAGATGCACCTCAGATTCCCGAAAAGGTTAATTAAGAGCACAGTACCCCATCAATCAGAGCCCATCAATCCCTCATTTCACGCAGATGGCCAATAACCGATTCCAGTGCCCGATCAAATAGCAGTGCGTTATCAAGCATTGAAATCACACCATTTTTTACCGCGTCAACCAGGCTTGAGCGCGTATGCTTAGCCACCTTAATTCCCACCCGGGTTACGAAGATATATTTACCGCTGGCTCGAATGATCGCCGCCAACTTACAACGCGACTTTTCATCCGTATCCTCAACAAATTCAACCCAGGCTCCAACCGCCATCGAATCTACCATCGCCCTGCTCGCTGGTTTGCGATACTAATGGCTGAGCAGCGGGCCCCCGTTAAAATACTTTAAAGTTATCCTGTAGCGCGCGGGTAAAGATACCTTCCATGACTTCACGCTTAATGCGAACTTCACGCATGGGGTCAAAATACATGATTTGATCGGCGTTATTAATTGCCTTATCAGCCAGCTCAAAAAGTGCATCACCGGTATTATCAAACATGCCAGCTAACAGGCTGATCAATTGCCTGGTCGCCTGACTACGCACCTTTTTCAGAGGTTCAGGCAACAGATCTATGGAAGTCACATTCATAGGCCGCGCACTCTTCAACACACTCCCCATTATCAAAAACTGCGGCTTAACCACACCCAAGAGCTGTTTACTAACTCTTATTCAATAGCAAAAAACATCGAAGACGAAAAACCCCTGCAAGACCTGTTACAGTTATCACTTACGCCCGCATCCATGGGCCACATTCCTTAAGAAGAAGCTCATTCTAATATGTTGATTATTCAACCAACCGAGTGAACGAACTGGGCTTGCAAGTACTAAACTAGTATAGTTCAAGCTGCAAATTTTACTGTAGAACCATGAGATTAGCGTCACCAAACCTGCCTATGGATAACCCACAACAACCAGCCCCAGGAAAGAAGCTCGGCAAAGGCATGTGGATCGCCACCTGGATAGCTGGCCTGCTGTTACTAACGATGTTTTTTGCTGATCAGGAAGAAGAGTGGATCAACCCCAATCAGACACCTGAATTTGGTACCACACAAGCCGGCGTCCAAGAAGTTGTTTTACAACGCAACCGGCAGGGACATTACATAGTTTCAGGCAACATTAACGGCAAAGGTGCTGATTTCTTGCTTGATACCGGCGCGACAGATGTGGTGATTTCCGGCAATATAGCCAAAAATTACGGACTTAAACGGGGACATAGCCGCATTGCCAGCACCGCCAACGGCAATGTAACTGTTTACATTACGCGTATCGACCAGCTCACCGTTGGCAACATTACCCTGTATCAGGTACCTGCCAGTATTAATCCCGGCATGGATGATTTAATCCTGCTCGGTATGAGCGCCCTGAAACAGGTAGAGTTCAACCAGCGCGGCGATACACTGACCCTTAAACATTATCCCAATCACTAATTTTACAGCCATTATGACACCTGAAATAATTTCCACCGCCATCCAACAAAACGTGACCCTCGCCCTCGCTGAAGACATCGGCAGCGGCGACATTACCGCCCAGTTGATTGCTGAAGACACCCTTGCCGAAGCCACAATTATCAGCCGTGAGCCAGCCATCCTGTCAGGCATTGGCTGGGCCAATGAAGTTTTCAAGCAGGTTGATCCGGCGATAAAAGCACACTGGCATTTTGCCGACGGCGGTCGAGTGGCTGCCAATCAAACACTGGTGACCTTAACAGGCCCCGCTCGCTCATTATTAACGGCTGAGCGCAGCGCGATGAACTTCCTGCAAACACTGTCAGCCACCGCGACACTGTGCGGCCACTACGCCGCCTTGGTGGCCAACACTGACGTCAAATTACTGGATACGCGTAAAACTATTCCGGGGCTGCGCATTGCGCAAAAATACGCCGTCAGTTGTGGCGATTGCTTCAACCACCGCATTGGCCTGTATGACGCATTTTTGATCAAGGAAAACCACATTGCCGCCTGCGGATCAATCGCGCAAGCAGTGGCTACCGCTCGAGCTAACGAGCCAGACAAACCCGTGGAAGTGGAAGTCGAAACGCTGGATGAATTGGAGCAAGCATTAACAGCCGGTGCCGATACTGTGATGCTGGATAATTTCAGCCTGGATGACATGAAAACCGCGGTAGCAACCACCAAAGGTCGCTGCAAACTCGAAGCCTCCGGCAATGTCAATCAGCAAACTTTACTACCGATTGCCCAAACGGGCGTCGATTATATTTCTATTGGTGCGCTGACCAAGGACTGTAAGGCGATTGACCTGTCGATGCGGTTTGTTTAAGACCATCAGAATCAAACCTCTTTACGAATACCAACAGGCTCGACTACGAAGCACCCTAAATCCCTTCTGCGCAGCCGAGCACTGCATATTTTAAGCGGAATAAAGCGAAGCTGGACAAGTATCAGGGTCGATGAGGGATTGGTAAGGGAGGGAGCGAAACCCCTCCCTTACCTCGCATCAATGCGAAACCATAGCAGATCAAGACATTTTATCTGCAGATGTCTCACATCATTCTAAATGTCTACTCCAGCAATGCCTGAATAATAGGCTGATTTGCCTCAGGAAAATCGTATTCACAGAGCGATTCAAGCGCCACCCAGCGCACAGCCTGCTGCTCACGGCCATAGGCCTCACCGGAAAAGCCGGTCACAGTCCAAACATCAAGAAACACCTGTTTGTCGGAGTAATCGTGATGGATTTCCAACATCGGCCGACAGGCCAGCAACTCAATACCCAACTCTTCGAAAAGCTCTCGCTCAAGCGCTGCCTCAAGACTTTCATTCGCCTCAACCTTACCGCCGGGAAATTCCCACAACCCGCCCTGATGCACATGATCAAGACGCTTGGCGATAAGGATATGGCCGTCGTTGTTAGTAATCACAGCAACAGCCACATGCACTCGCTTAGTCATAAAAAATCATCAACTAAGAGCGATAATCGGCATTAATGGAAACGTAGTCGTGAGACAGATCGGTAGTCCATACCGTTTCACTGATAGAACCTCGATTCAATTCGACACGAATCAGAATTTCTTCCTGATTCATCACCGCCTGGCCCTGCTCTTCGGTGTAACTCGCAGCCGCACCGCCTGACTCGACAATGCACACGTCATCCAAATAAATATTAATAGCACTGACATCAAGGTCAGCCAAACCAGCACGCCCTACCGCAGCAAGAATCCGTCCCCAGTTGGGATCACTGGCAAACAAGGCGGTTTTTATCAGCGGAGAATGAGCAATGGTGTAGCCCACCTGCAACGATTCATCACCCGTTTGGCCGCCGTCGACAGTCACGGTGACAAACTTTGTTGCGCCTTCGCCATCACGCACAATGGCGTGGGATAGCGTCTGCAATACCGAGATCACGGCATCGACAAAAGCCTGATAAAGCGCAGCATTATTTTTATCGATGGCCGGAGCCACACTGGCACCGGAAGCAATCAGCACACAGGCATCATTGGTTGAGGTATCACCATCGACGGTAATGCGATTAAAGGACTTATCCGCCGCCAGAGAAACGATTTCCTGCAATAACGACTGTGGCACATCGGCATCCGTCGCAACATAGGCCAGCATCGTCGCCATATTCGGGCAGATCATGCCCGAGCCCTTGGAGATGCCCGTCACATTAATTGTTGCGCCGTCATAGTCAAAACTGACAGAGGCGCCTTTAGCGCGCGTATCTGTGGTCATGATGCCTTCAGCAGCGTCAGCCCAACCATTTTCAGTTAAGGCATCGTAAGCCGCAGGAATAGCATCAACAATAGTGTGTACAGGCAGCTGTTCACCGATCACACCCGTTGAAAAAGGCAGGATTTGAGGCGATGTCATACCTGTGTTTTCAGCCACACCACGACAACAGGCCAGCGCATCAACCATGCCTTGCTCGCCGGTACCTGCATTGGCGTTGCCGGTATTAATCAGCAAATAGCGCGGCGATGTTTTTGCCAAATGCTGTTTAGCGATGGTGACAGGTGCCGCGCAAAAGGCATTAAGCGTAAAAACCGCCGCCGTACGGCACTGCTCAGACAATTCAAATAACACCAGATCCTTACGGCCAGGTTTTTTAATACCTGCACAGGTAGTGCCAATACGCACACCGGCAATAGCGGTCATTTCAGGAAAAGTATCGGGACCAACGGCCATAACGCATTCTCTTCAGTTTGTTTCTTTTATGAAAGGCCGGATTAAACCGGCCTTTCATAAATTAATCAATTAACAACCAAGTGTGGTTAAGCGGTTTTCGATAAGCTTCCGCAACACTGCTTGTATTTCTTGCCAGAGCCACAGGGGCAAGGGTCGTTACGCCCAACCTTGGAGCCATCGCGCACAAAAGGTGCCGCTGAACCATCCGCCAAAGTCTCGGGCTCTTGCGCCGGCATAGCAGACGCATCATCATGTTTATATTCCATTTCCTGCTGCGCAGCTTGCTGACGCTGACGCTCCAATGCGTCAACATCTGACTCTTCACGAATCTGCAGGTGAGCCAAAATACGGGCCACATCGTGCTTAAGGTTTTGCAGGAAGCCTTCGAACAAAGAGAAGGCCTCACGTTTGTATTCCTGTTTCGGATTTTTTGCTGCGTAGCTACGCAGACCAATGCCCTGACGCAGGTGATCCATGGTAGAAAGGTGCTCTTTCCACAACATATCAAGCGTTTGCAGCATCACTTGTTTTTCAACACTACGCATTACCTCTACACCCACCACCGTTTCCTTGGATTCATAGGCTGCAGTCACTTCGGCAAGAATTTTCTCGCGTAGCGTGTCCTCGTGCAGGCTGTCATCTTCATCCAACCACTGCTGAATCGGCATTTCCTGACCAAATTCAGTGCGCGTTTTAGCTTCCAGGCCAACGATATCCCACTGCTCTTCTAAGCTTTGCGGAGCAATAAATTCATTGATGACATCACTGACCACTTTTTCGCGAATCGACTCAACGATATCGGAAACATCATCCGTTTCCATCAGTTCATTACGTTGCTGATAAACCACCTTACGTTGATCATTAGCGACATCATCGTATTCCAGTAATTGCTTACGAATATCAAAGTTATGACCTTCAACTTTACGCTGCGCTTTTTCAATGGCGTTGCTGACCATACGGTGTTCAATGGCCTCGCCTTCACCCATGCCCAACGCTTTCATCATGTTGCGTACTCGCTCGGAGGCGAAAATGCGCATCAGATTATCATCCAAAGACAGGAAGAAACGTGAAGAGCCGGGATCACCCTGACGACCAGCACGACCACGCAGCTGGTTATCAATACGGCGTGATTCATGACGATCAGAGCCAATAATGTGTAAACCGCCCGCCGCCATCACCTGATCGTGACGTTGCTGCCAATCGGCTTTAGCCTGCTCAACTTGCTCGTCAGTTGGGTTATTCAGCGCTGCCACTTCAACTTCCCAATTGCCGCCTAATTTAATATCGGTACCACGACCCGCCATATTGGTGGCAAGGGTTACCACACCCGGGCGTCCGGCCTGAGCAATAATTTCAGCTTCCTTTTCATGCTGCTTGGCATTCAGCACGTTGTGTTTAATTTTGGCTTTTTTCAGCAGCTGTGACAGGTGCTCAGATGTCTCAATGGACGCCGTACCCACTAATGTCGGGCAGCCTTTTTCCATACAGGCTTTTACTTCCTCAACAATCGCCTGGTATTTTTCCGGCACTGTCAGGTACACCAGATCGTTGTGATCCTTACGCACCATCGGTTTGTTAGTAGGAATGACGACCACATCAAGATCGTAAATTTGTTTGAATTCAAAGGCTTCGGTATCGGCGGTACCCGTCATGCCCGACAGTTTTTCGTAGATACGAAAATAATTCTGGAAGGTGGTCGATGCCAGTGTCTGGCTTTCGTTTTGAATCGCCACACCTTCTTTGGCTTCAACAGCCTGATGAATACCCTCGGACCAACGACGCCCCGGCATAGACCGGCCGGTATGCTCATCAATAATAACAACCTGATTGTCCTGCACGATGTAATCCACATCACGCTGGAAAATTGCGTGCGCTTTCAAACCCGCATGTACGTGGTGTAACAAACCCAGGTTCTGAGCGGCATACAGGCTCTCACCTTCGGGTAATAAACCTTGCTGAGTTAACAACTCTTCGACAAACTCGTGGCCTTCTTCGGTCAGCTCTACGGAACGGCTTTTTTCGTTAACCGTGTAATGTCCCGTTGGTAAGCTTTCTTTATCCTCAGCCTCTTCGCCCTTCTCAAGCTTGGGAATAATCAGATTAATCTGCTGATACTGTTTGGAGCTATCTTCAACGGCACCGGAAATGATTAACGGCGTACGTGCTTCATCAATCAGAATTGAATCCACTTCATCAATTACGGCAAAGTTAAGCGGGCGCTGTACCTTCTGATCAACAGAAAATGCCATGTTGTCACGCAGGTAATCAAAGCCAAATTCGTTATTGGTGCCGTAGGTGATATCGGCTTGGTAGGCAGCCTGCTTGCCTTCATAATCCTGCTGGGAGTAGATCACCCCAACGTTCATACCTAGAAATTCAAAGATGGGCCCCATCCAAGCGGCATCACGACTGGCCAGATAGTCATTCACGGTCACTACATGCACACCTTTACCGCTCAAGGCATTGAGGTAAACCGGCAGTGTTGATACCAGTGTTTTACCTTCGCCGGTACGCATTTCAGAAATACGTCCTTCGTGCAGGGTGATACCACCAATCATTTGGGTATCAAAATGACGTAATTCCAGCGTACGTTTGCTAGCTTCACGCACCGCAGCAAAAGCCTCAGGTAATAATTGATCCAGCGTTTCACCGCTTTCAACGCGCTCGCGAAATTCGATGGTTTTAGCTTTTAACTCATCATCAGGCAATGCAGAAAAACTTTCATCGAAGGCATTAATGCTCTTAACCAGCTTACCCATGCGTTTTAATTCACGGTCATTTTTGCTGCCAAAAATCTTCTT
>Ga0209396_1001368_pt1 | contig 27243 bp, 23 predicted proteins | sample GOMGulsemesocosm_6_FD_184638 | JGI IMG/M metagenome (GOLD analysis project Ga0209396, IMG submission 184638) | Methane-oxidizing microbial communities from mesocosms in the Gulf of Mexico - GOM8C Gulf of Mexico (SPAdes) (version 2) | ecosystem: Environmental > Aquatic > Marine > Cold seeps... | reverse complement strand
GATTAATGAACACAGCAGCGATGAAGATGAATTCTATTATCGATGCCGTTTATTTCAAGATTATATCAGCGGTATGACGGATCAATTTGCTTATGATGAATATAGAGCGTTGATGATTAGTGATTAGAAATTAAAATTAGAATTAGAATCAGTAGGGCGGAGCCTTTGGATTATATCAACTATCTCTGACCCCATTGATTACCATTGATTAGAGCTGTTATATTTAAATAGGGGTAGACATGGGTAGCATAGCTGTAGATATATTTCCTCCTGCATATTGGCAAGATTTTGAAAAACTGACTTTTGATATTTCTAAAATTCAGTGGAAGGATGATTATGCAGAGCTACATGGAAGAGGAGGCCAAGCTCAGGGTGGTGTTGATGTAATTGGCACTAATTACAGTTCAAGTGAGCGTACAGGAATTCAATGTAAGAAACGTGCGATTAAAGCTAAATCTGGATATGAGTCGCCATCTAATACTTTGACGACGAAAGAAATCGATGATGAGTTAAAGTTAGTTAAAGATTCGGAACATCATTTGGATCGCTTTATTATTGCTACAACTGGCCCAAGAGACTCAAAACTTCAGAAGCATGTAGCCACATTGAATAGGGCTGAGTCCAAAATTAAGGTAGCAATTAAGTTTTGGGATGATTATGTCGAGTTTCTCAATGATCATCCTGAATTGATGTACCGTTATTATGAAAACATTCTGAAGTATCGTCTTGAGTATGACAGCATGAAACATTATCTACATTTACTATCAATGTCGTTCGATAGACCTGCTCTTAGAACACCATTTCATTGTGAGAGTAGAGCGACTGATTTTATGTCAGCATTATCTGCAACTCAACAAGCTATAGCCATTGGTAGATTAGTCGACCGAGAAGATCGAATAATAGATCAAGTTCGCATACCAAAACCTAAGCCTAAAGGGTTAACTAAAATTGCAAATAGATTACAAAAGTGTCGCGATATTACTGCACTTGCTTTGTCGCAAAACGTAATTATTGAGCACTCTACTGTAATAGAAATACGAGATCAACAAGTCATATCACAACTAAATGATTTACGCTCAGAAGCAATTGACCTGTTAAATGAGATACTAGCTAGCAACGAAATGAAAATAATTGAGTACGGTGGCTATTAAATATAATAACGCTGTTATAAGTCAAGGGAGGTTATGTGCAAGAATTCATACAATTAATAAAATTACGATCAGACGAGCATGAGATAGCATTTTCTCGCATACATGATCTCCCTGGGTCAATGATGTCGATACTGAGACAGGAACTTGATTCTTTAATTAGGGTTCTCTATCTCTTATCCATCTCGAATCTAGAAGAAAGAAAAAGGCTCATGACATGCACTACAAAGGGCGAGCGTTGGAAAGTAGCTACCAAAAAAGGTAAACAAGCTGTTGTTACTGACGCAATGATGGTGGAGGTGTCTGAAAAATTTGAGGGATGGGCACGTTCTGTATATAAATTCGGTTGTGCCTTTGTTCATCTTTCAAACTTTCATGGCTATAACGCTTCGAATCCACTTGAGACCCTGTCAGCCGAAGAAAAGGCAGATATTCTTAATCATATGCGTCATTACCATCATGGCCCTGAATCGGATAATCCAACTTTCCAAGAATTAGCAATGTACTTTCCTAGAGTCTTCGAGAAAATTAAAGGTAATCTAGAGTGTTACTTGGAAAACTTAGCTAAAGAGGCTCCGGTTGAGCATGTCTTATAACAAGCAAAAGCACACGGAACAGTTTTCCGCTGCGCTTCAAATTGCCCGGTGTTGCGGGCGTTAATTGTATTTTGGGGATACCGAGAATGACCGAAGTAAATCAAATCATTGCAAAGCTGTATAGTTATGGCGGTGGCGAACAAGAGCCTATAAATTTAGACACTTACCTGAACAGTGGTGGCTTAATTACGATCCGCATTGACGATGAAAATTGGATAGAGCTATCAGCAATACATGCAAAGAAATTTCGTGAAGAACTAGACCTTGCTATTAGTGATTCGTTAGCTCAGCATATTTCTCCAACGTAAAAAATGTGCTAACAGTAACAAGAAGCAGCAATCTGACTTCGCAAACGGTCATGCTTTTTGTTCCAAAAAACTCCGCTAGCTTGCTACGCTGGCACACTGTTGGGCTTGGCTTTAAATTCTCAGAGGTATTATCGTGGCAAAAAGTAGTAAGCCAAGGAAAAAAAGAGCGCTAAAATCTAAATTTAGACGACTTACTGATTTAGAAATTGCCTTTCGTGAAGAATATAAAAAATATTCTGAAGTGCTTAATGCCACTAAGAAGGTGTCTTTAAACCAACATTGTATTGACACTGATGGTAGAGGAATCAGAGCTGTAAAGATTTTCACACGACAAACTTTATCAGGAATGAGCTTAAGTAAAGTCTTGCCAAAGTTATCTCCAGAGCTAGATCCTGATTCACAGTTTTGGGATCTATGTTCTTTAGCTTCCATGTCTAGAAATATTCTAGAGGCATATTTGGCTATTTATTATTCAGGAACTGAATTGATCTCTGAAGATGAAGCTGAGCTAAGATTTTTTATAGGGCAACTACATAGAAATAGAGAATGGTATCAGATACATAAAAAACGTAATTCAGACGAAGACGTTTTGAGAGAATTTGAAGAAGGCATGCTAGAACAGAAGAATCGTATTAAAGAGCACCCTTATTTAGGTAATTTATTTCATCCTCAGAAAAATAAGGCTTTAAAAGGTGATGAAATGTACTACACAAAAGCCGACTTTGAATTAAAAGACGAAGTGTGTAAAAGCTTGAGAATGGACTACCAATTACTTTCAAACTTTGTACATCCATTACCTCTTTCTATAGAAAGAATCGATAATGATCGTGGGCGGGGTGAAAGTAATATGTACGATGTAACTTATAGTATTGCGTGTCTAAAAGTTGCAACAAGATATTTGGCGGCATCAACAATAGCAATTGTTGACCACTTCCCTGAACAACTTGGTAAGAGATTTAAGTCAGTGATAAACCCAATTAGAGGCTTCCATCTCGACGAAAAATTTAACAAGTCAATAGACGCAGCAAAACTGCCCCCCTGCTTAAAGCGTTAGCACTATAGAGAGATATTAAATTAATGGCGTCATTAGTAGAAGAATTACAAGCTGAGGCTCTTAACCAAAGCATAAAAATAACCGAGCTACTGCAAAAAAGTTTAGTAGTTGCAATGAAGCTGAAACTTGAAGAGTTTACTATATGGGTAAGGCAAGAGCTTGACGGGTATGGCGAGACTGAGGTGCCTAAGTATCGAGTCCTGCATGGGACGCCACATGTGTTTAATCCATATCGCGGATCCCAACCTCTTGAATTTGAGAATCTTGAACATGGTAAACGCTATTCGAACATGCACTTCGATACTCCTATTGGTCAATTAGAACATGATTTAATTAACGCTATAGAATCGGGTTCACATGCCTTTCAGGTTTCCTACGCACCAGAAACGGAAAAGATGCTTATGGATGGAATCAGCTACAGAATGCAACCTTCACTACACATTAATGCGTCCCAATTTCAAAGTGTTTTAGATGCTGTGAGGAAAATCGTCTTAGAGTGGTCGTTAAAACTAGAAGAAGATGGAATAACTGGAGTTGGGATGAGTTTTTCAAAAGAAGAAAAGAGTAAAGCGCAGAACAATACTACATATAATATAAAAAATTATATAGAAGGAAACATTAGCGACTCGCAAATTCAGATTGAGACAACAAGTAGTTCCCAGTCAAAAATAGTTGAATTTGATTTAAGCAAATTACCTGACCTTATTATAGCGCTAAAAGGAACTATTGATGTCATAGGTATTGATGAATTGGGTAAGCAAGAAATTTGTGCAGAAATTGGTACTCTCGAAGCACAAATCAGCTCACCAAATCCTAAAAACGCAATTGTCGGAGAGTCGCTTTCGTCAATTAAGCGCATTTTAGAAGCTGCGAGCGGAAATTTAGTTGCTAGCGGCTTACTCAATCAAATAGGAGTTCTATTTGGTGTGTAGGGTCAAGCTCGTAAAGTCTGATTTGTAATGCTATCACTTTGGCTGCAAAACAAAAGGCGGAACAAATTGTGCCAGCATTGCTCACTACAAATGGGGCCTTAATTCTCAATTTTCCCCATACGAAACCTAATCAAATTACCCAAAGTAACTGGGGTAAAAAGTAACTGGGGTCAGGTTAAAGTTAAGTGGACGCCAATATGACAACGTAATTAATTTTGTGGCACTCACTTTGTATTTTTATTAAAAACAACGGTTTAAGGTTGTTAGCTGCGAAAGCAGCTATTAAAATTTGAAGCTAATAACAGTGAGCACCACAGTGTTGAAAAAGGGACAGTGTTGAAAAAGGGACAGTCATCTTTTTGTCACACTACGAAATAAAAGATTGGATGAGAATGCTAAATTCTACAGCCTCGTTAGGTTACAAATGAATATTATCGAAAAATTTAAAGTTCAGCGTAAAAAAAGAATCGTGTATTCATTGATTGCAATTGTATTTTTGATTCCTGTTTTATTGATTAATTATTACAATTTAGTTTTTTTATTTTTACCTATACGGTCAGATTATTTGGCTTTGATTCTTCAAAGTCTAAGTTTGATTTTTGTTGGTTTAGCCTATTTTCAATCTTTTTGTCCAAGTTGTAATAAATTGGCTGGCTCAGGTTGGACGATCAACGAATGCAAAAAGTGTGATACAAAGCTAACTTAATAAACGCATGAAACTTAGTGGAAAATTATGGCAGCCATAAATTTTTAATGAAGTGTTAAATGCCAAAGGTAATCATGAATAAGCCACATCAGAGAAAAGGGGCGATATCTAACGCCCATGTTGGTAGAGATTTTGAGTTAGCGGCACAAAATTTCTTGGTTAATGAAGGCCTTTATCTTGAGCTTAATATTAAGATTTCTGTTGGCATTGGGGATGTTAAGAAAGATCATGCTTTTGATTTAGGGTGCTTAGATAAAAAGATATTGGTGGAATGTAAATCGCACAAATGGACTGCGCCAAATGATAATGTACCGAGCGCTAAGTTAACGGTTTGGAATGAAGCTATGTATTATTTTTTAGCATCTCCGGCTGGTTATCGAAAAATAATGTTTGTTCTTCGAGATTATAGTGAGAAGCGGAAAGAGACATTGGCAGAATATTATATTCGAACTTACAGGCACTTGATTCCAGAAGGAGTCGAACTGTGGGAGTACGATGAATCAAAAATGTCAGCAGTGCAGTTGCCATTCAGCAAGTTTAAATAGCAGTGTGCTAAAACGCACGCTTCTATTTGATACGTTAGGTATTCACATATTGCGATGAACATACCATTAAATAAAGAAGAATATTCAGTAGAATCAAAACGGTCTATCGGGCATGAATATCTGGGTGATGAATACAAAGATATTAAGTACAAGTGTACTAAATGCAAAAAGAAGACCGTATTTTCAGCTATTGAGCAGAAAAAGACTTATGAAGTACGGAAAGAATACATGTGGACTCGAAGGGAGCTGTGTAATCTATGTTGGCGAGAAATGCGTTCATTAAAATCAGAACTGTATAATATAGAAAATAAGTACTGTGAAAACAAAGCTGAATCACTTCTGTCTAGAGCGTTTCTTTCTAATTGGTTGGAATCGTTAGAATTATATCCAAAATATGGAAAGACAGGGAATCCAGCACGAATCGCTTTTGTGAAGAAACATTTAATGGGGATTGAGCTTGAAAGTTAGATTAGAGTAACTGGGGTGAGTAACTGGGGTCAGGTTAAAGTTAAGTGGACGCCAATATGACGACGTAGTGTATATCATACTGGTTGTCTCTTTTGTTGTGCCGAGAGATTCAATAAGGGCTATTGCTAATAAATTTGGGACACTCACTTTGTGTTTTCATTAAAAACAACGATTTAAGATTATAAGCTGTGAAATCAGCTATTAGAATTTGATGAAAGGTTGGACAGGCAAAAAATATATCACGATAAAAGGGACAGCCATCTTTTTATCTTTGATTTTAAAGTATTTATTCAGCGACGGTGTGTTAAATCGACTGAAATGACACTGAAAATTTAAGACAGTCAAAAATTTCTAGTCGATTATGTAATTGCTCAATTGAGCCGACTCAAATAGAGCGTAATATGAAGTCTCAGGCTGAATATCTATTTGGCGTTGAATTAACTGCTTACTCTGGCAGAGTTAGTTATCATTATGTGTAAAAGGAGTTGAGAGTGGCAAAGTCAACAATTCAAATTGAGTTCATTACTAAGCACGACATTCGTTCTCATGAAATAGCAACTCAGGTATATCAAACCTTGGTTGATACCTCATCTAAGTTGATACCTGAATTTATTAACTGGCATGAGCCTGTAAATATTCCTGTTCAGTCTTTAGATACTTGGTTAGAGCATTGGTCTAAACCTGCAATTATCAAATCAGAATTAGGAAATTCAGATACGGATATGGGAATGCTGTGGAGTCGACGCCGCGTTTGTAGACTTCGTGGTGAGGTTGAACATAGGCATGATGATCAGCGGCATGGAAGTTTGATTGCAATAGAGGCTGACTGGCATAAAAATATTCATTGGGAAGATCTATTTGATAAATTACTTACCATTCTAAAGCCCGAATACGCTAGTCTGAACATAATATCACCAGAAGAATTTCGTTGTCGTAATACATCAAAATATCTAAGGGCGGGAACGTTATCTCGATTAGTTTCTTGGCAGTATGAAGGAAATTGGCGGCGTCCTGACACATGGGATAAAGAGGCTTGGAATAACTATCGGTTTTTACCTAATTTAGCGTGGAAAACCTATTTAAGCAAAGGCTTTGAAGGATGTTATGACAAACATATACTTGAAAAAGTTTGCGAAATTCAGCCTTTTAACAATGGTCTAGTTTTAAAGGTAAGTGAAAGGTTGACTTCAATTACTGACGCTTTTGAGGCATATGAATTGCAGAGAGAACGAGTGAAATTAGCTTTTTCAGATGATGTATTTAAGTCTGATTAGTAAATTGGGGATGGTAAATTTGGGATACTCACTTTGTATTTTCATTAAAAACAACGACTTAAGCTTGTTGGCTGCGAAATCAGCTATTAGAGTTTGATGAAACGTTGGACAGGCAAAAATATCTCAGTTGCGCCTGTCCTTTAATGTTCATCATAAAAATATAAAATACGGCTTACGTTTTTTTTTCCTTTTTTGTCAAGTTTGATAACCACTTAACACTACGGACGCCAACCATAGGAAACGAGTCGCTATGGCCAGAAGACTCTATCACTACCTGCTTTATTGATGATAATCCTTCATATTTTTTAGCTTTTAACTGGGTAATAAATTCCTCGACATGCCCCCCCAATTTCTTTTCCAATTCGCCATATGAAATAAACAGGTTGATATCTAGCGCTTTAGTTTTTAATGAGGCATTTTCAAGGGAAAAAAGTAACGGGATATCTCGCCAAAGCGATGGGCTACCTAGGATGTAGTTTTTAAAAGTATCCGGGTGTGTCATTAAGGCGTAAGTACCAAATAAGCCACCCAGGGAAAAACCGAAATAAGTTCGATTACTCGGGTCAGTTCGATAGTTGCTTTCGATAAACTTAATGACATCGTTGCGAATAAAAGTTAGATGATTTTTACCCTGCCCAAATTTATATTTAGCTTGGCGTTCTGGGTTGCTTGACTTGCTTATTGAATAATCTCTCGCTCTAGTGCTATGTCCGTCTCGCTCCTTATTAACGTTTTTTTGATCGGAAATTCCAACCAAAATGACTTCATCCATCAAGAATTCAGTACCCGATAATAATTCGATGTGCGTAGCTGCATCGGTAAAATAAATGACAGGATAGTTTTTATCTTTATTCTTTATATATCCCTCGGGCAACTTTATATAAAGCTCGTATTGTCTATCAGCCTGAGTGTCTTTAATAGGAACGACTTGTACTCTGGGCATTGTTAAATCGCTGGTCTCGCCCGCCTCAACTGTTAGAGAAGGCAGTAAAAACATAACAACTAAAATTAAGATTTTCTTCATATTCATAAACTTATCCATTTGTATAATACTCGGTTGCATTTTTAATTCATTTTTCTAAATGTCTGATCTTTAAAACATCGGTTTTGAATCTCGGAGCAACTGAATGTAAAGAAATTGAAATTAATATACATGACGTGTCGCTGAATTTTCGATGACTTCTTGATGACGTCATATTTTCACTTAACTATCAATTGGATACGAAGTGCATTAATGCCAAGAAATTGAGAAATTTGGGACACTCACTTTGTGTTATTATCAAAAACAAACACTTAACGCCGAGGTTGTTATTGGCAGTGTGACCGAAGGGTAAGCTCAAGAGGGGGGCAGAAAGGGCTGACTCGGGTCACTATTTAGGATCTTTTACGCTGCTTGATTATTGATACACCGTTCATTTCTACCACGCTTTGATAAGTTAAAAATGGCGTAGTAGAAGTTGTTATGATCACCACGTCAGTGGTTTGTCGAATTCACGTTCCAAGTGCACTTCTTTATCCAAAAAATATAGTTTGGCGTGTAGTTAACCCTAGCTGTTTTCAAAACTACTGGTTTAAACATATTCCGGATAACAAAGTCGACATTCGAAATAGTTCTCGGTTTTCATCTGTCATTCAGAGCTCTTATAAAATCGTTTCTTATAGTCATAAGGGCTAATCCTTAAGTGCGCTTTAAAAAGGCGGCCCAACACCGCAACACTGTTGACACCAACTTTATCAGCCACCTGATTAATCGATAATTGCCCTTGCTCTAAAAGATGTTTGGCTCGGTCTACTCGAGACTTTTGAACATATTTCCCAGGGGATTGCTTTAGTTGTTCGGTGAATTGCCGAGAAAAATTACGTGGGCTCATATTAACCTGTTCCGCCAACATGGGAACGGTTAGTTCTTGAGTAAGGTTTTCATGAATATATGAACAGGCTAACTTGATCTTATCATTACTCAGGTTTTGGGCGAGTAGAAGATCGGAGAATTGCTTTTGCCCACCGGGCCTATGATAGAAAATAACTAATTCTCGGGCGACGGCTAAACTCACCACTTTACCATGATCTTCTTCAACCAGAGACAATGCTAAATCCATACCTGCGCTGATCCCTGCTGAGGTATAAATGTTGTCACTTTTGATATAGATTGCGTCTTCTACAACTTCAGCACTTGGTACCAATGTTTGCAATTCTTGAATGCAGCTCCAATGCGTCGTAATTTTTTTCCCATTCAATAAACCAGCTTTAGCTAGTAAAAATACACCAGTACACACCGATATTATGCGTTTCACTTTTGATTGTTGTTTTTGAATATATTCGTTCAAATATTGAAATTGGCCAAGTTCTTTTACTTGCTGACCTCCAATTAAAATTAAGCTGTCAAACCCTTCTAGCGATACTAATTTTTCAGTCGTTATGGTCATTCCTGAAATGCTTGTTACAGCTCCGCCATGTTCAGAGAACAAGTGGCATTCATAGCCCTGATTTCCACAAGGAATGGCCAAAGAAAACACTTCCATTGGGCCAACTAGATCTAATGCTTGAAATCCAGGAAAGCAAATAAAAGCCATTTTTTTGATTTGGTTCATATCTTTTCTCATTTGCTATATCAGTTTAACTATTGTCAGTTGTGCTACATATTCTAAATTTTAGTATGGCATAAATCGTTATAAGTATGTCATTTAAGACAAGGGGGGAATTGTAATAGACTTACATTCTCTTCTCAATTAACAATTTAAAAGGAAAAAAAGATGCAAGATGCCGCACTTTTGGTCATTGATGTACAAAAAGCTTTCGACGATCCTGCTTGGGGTCCAAGAAATAATCACGATGCGGAAACTAATATCGCTTCCATAATCAAGTTTTGGCGTAGTAAACAACGTACTGTGATTCATGTTCATCATAGTGCTAGCGAAGAGTTGGTAACATCAAGGTTTCACCCGAGTAAAGTTGGACATGAGACTAAGGAGGAAGGACGACCTCTTCCCGATGAAGCCATATTTAAAAAGATAGTTAATAGTGCATTTATTGGCACTGAGTTGGAGCAACACCTACGAGACAATAACATTGAAAAGTTGGTCATTGTAGGATTAACCACTGACCATTGTGTTTCTACTTCAGTACGTATGGCATCGAATTTTGGCTTTCAAGTGACTTTAATATCAGACGCTACCGCTACTTTTGATCGTAAGTTTGATGGAGTTGATTATACCGCAGAGCAGATACATGCCGTTCAATTGGCTAGCCTAAACGATGAGTTTTGTCAGGTAGTAACTACTGATAAAATTTTAAGTGATGATTAAACTGATCAAAGGGGTCAGATGAACTTGATCCCGCTTTACTCAATACCCATTCAAAATCCTTGTTAGTACGATAAATCCAATGCTGAATGTGTGGTGGACAACGTTAGTGTTGACATGAGACTGGTGGATGATGTGATAGGGCGGTGGTATCAATGATTGGGCGAGAGGTCAGTTTAAGTAAATCGACGATAACATACCTGACGTGCTGCTGAATTCTTTATGACGTCTCGCTGGCAGCTAAGTTTTCTTTTATTATCATGTGGATAGTAAGGCTAATTATCATGTCGATAATAAACTTTATTTACTGAAATTTGGGGGCTGTGCTAGGATAAGCCTTCTCGTTTAGGCTCACTTTTGAGTTGTAATTTTTATTTTGGTAAGAGTTTTTTATGGCAGTACAATATTGGGTAGGCGATTATTTTGTCGATTTATCAAGGAATCAAGTCACTCAAAAAGAGCAATCACAAATTATTGCTCCCAAAGCTTTGGCCGTTTTAACCTGCCTTGCTGAGAATCAGGGCAGAGTAGTGAGTTACGACGAGTTGCTTGCTAAAGTGTGGCCAGACACTGTCGTTACGCCTAACACATTACAGAGAAGCATTGCCCAGCTAAGAAAAGTTCTGGGTGAAGACAATAAGCTTCAATCCTATATTAAGACACATGCTAAACAAGGTTATAGTCTCGATTGTGATGTTCGATGGCATGATGAAATCCAGCCCCAGTCGTTAGTTGAACAAGAGCTGTTATTAACCGCCGATATTGCCACTTCAACGGACACTGATACTGCAAAGCCTGAGAAAAAACGAAGACAGGCCACTCCAGACACCCATAGTGAAAATACCAACGCTGCAAACACGCCTTGGTCAACTTTAAGTTTAATCTCTACCTTTGCAGCAATTCTTCTTTTGGGTTTTATAGGTTTTAGCTATTTTACACCTGAACAATCATTAAAGTTATCCTTTGGCGAGTTACGTTCGTTAACGGCTACTGATAATAAAGAGTATTCAGCTATCTATTCGCCTGACGGTGAATACATTGTGTTCAAACGCTATTCAGAAGATATCTGTGCTAGCAGTAATATCTGGGCAAAAAATACCAAAACACAAAAAGAAACCCAACTCACTAAAGAGGAGGGGGGCTACGGCAGTCATAGTTTTTCTAAAGACGGGAAAAAACTAGTCATTGTTAAAGCTGAAAGCTGTAGCCAACCCATCACTCAAAAAAGATGTTATTCACTGATGAGCTTGGATTTTGAAAAAGCACTTAGTGCGTCTCAATCTCCGAACCTACTAATGGAATGTAAAAACTCAAGAATAGCCAAGCCTACATGGCTAAATAATAATAACATCGCTTTATTACAGGAGTTTTCTAATCGTTGGAAATTAACCAGCTATTCGATAGCGGACAACAAAAGTACGGTGATTTACGAACTGGAAGACGGTAACTTTATTGACTTTGACTATTCAGTCACTGGCGATATTATCGCATTGTTCAGTACCCACAATGATGGCCAGAACTACATTGAAATACTCAAACCTGATGGCCAGCTTGTATCCAGTCATCAGATTGAATATCCACCAGAAATACCGAATTTAAAGTTTATATACCCAAACTTTACGCCATTTGATAATCAGCTTGTTTTTAGCACAGGAAGACAACTTTTTACCTTATCTCACCAAGGAAAAATAACCAATATTAGTTTGCCTTTGGATGAAGCAATAGCGTCGCCGGTATTTCACCCTGATGGTAAACGAGCGCTAGCGATCAAGGGGAGTTGGGATAGTGATATAGCGACGCTCCCCCTGTCACAGATAGGGAAGTCACAGATAGGGAAGTCACAATCAACCCAGACTCAAGCGAGCCTATCTCTAGCCAGAGAAAATATCACTGACTCAATATCTACCTCTTCAGTACCTATTCCCGTAATACTGGAACGATCAACACGTGAAGAAGACAATGCTATTTATCAGCCTAATGGTGATTTAATAGCGTTTAAATCGAGACGCTCTGGCGAAGATCAAATTTGGATTACCGATGGTAACGGCGCACGGCAACTCTCGCTTTTTCCGATAGATTCTTATATCTGGGGGATGAATTGGGCGGCTGATGGTAAAAGTATTTTAGTCAATGTTAATAAAAGGCTTACTCAGGTGACTCTGGATTCAAGCCAAAAACATTTTTCATTCGATCACCGTGTTAAGCAACTTTTTCAATGGGATAGTGAAAATAATACCGCTTTATTAACTGCGCGTATTGAAGGAGTTTTACAGTTTGGTGAGTTCAATCTCAATAACTCAGAGTTTAGGGTGATCACTGACAAGAAAGTAAGCTGGGCGCTTAAAAGTGAAGATGGTCGATTGATTTACACTGATCAGTTGGACAGGTTTTGGCAGCCAGGTCCCGCCGAAGACCAACTGATTGAAGCACTAGACGGCCAAGGAAACGACAGAAGATTCATTACAAAACACAATGTGATTTATGGCATTAATGAGGGATTTCAATTGTGGTCTTACAATCTTAACGATAATACATTTGAAATTCTAGGGAATGTATCTGACAAGACTGATTATTTAACCGACATTAATCAGTCTGATATTCTACTTACAATTTATGTTGCCGCTAAAAAAGAAGTGGCAGAGCTTACTGTAAGTGAGTGAAGGTAATAAAAAATAAGTGATGGGCATGGGTTTCTGTTTGGCTGCTGATATGTTGTTCGCTTCTACTACGTTTTGATAAGTTAAAAATAGGCGTAGTAGGAGTTGTTATGACCAGCGACGTCATCAGCTAATTGATTTATTAACCGCCTCGTATTATCACGTGATTAGCCGTGTGTTCGACGTAGCTTTTTATGTGGAGATTACAATGCCACAGGTAAGAGCTTTCATCACCTCAATAGCATTGTAACGTGGTCAGCGACTGAGCTCTATTACGTCTTTTTTGACCGCAATGGTTTGTGAAATGAGTAACTTTTCTGCTTTTATATCTGCAATCCACCACGCCCTTTCTTTTAATTTTATGAGCTCTGATTGTTGCCTTGTCTCAATGTTGTACTTAAACAAGATGCGCGTTAAAGGATTCACATGATATATATAGCCATTTTTTGCGAGCGCACTCTTGCCAAAAACGTTTGGTAGCAACTTTTTAGTACTGTCTATTTTACCCCATTGAGCTTGCCACACTTTATTTTGCATTGTGACGAAAGTGAAAGTGTCTTGTTCAAGCCACGCTTTTTTTACTTGTGTTAGTTTAAGGTCAGTGAGTTGCTGAGTGTTTAGATCATATCTATATACACTTCGTGTATGGTGTGAATCGGCACTGACTAGTAATTCATTTTCACTATGCCAAGCTAATACGCTAAATATGGGCTTATTGGCGGCCAATTTAGTTACTTTTCCGTTTAGGTCGACTAATGCAACCTGATCGTTGAGTACATAAGCTAGTTGTTCACCATTGGGAGACCATGACAACTGATTAATTGTGCGATTGTTTTCTTCAAATGTAAGCTGTGTCGCTTGTGCCTCGTGCCATAACCAAAGCTGGTCTGTACCTGAACGATTTGATTTAAAAGCAATGTGATTGCCATGTGGTTGATAACTTGGGCTACTCTCAGCAGAGGTCGTTCTAGAGAAGCTTGCATAAGGTAAACCTTGCAGATTAAAGCCTATTTGAGGCTTAATGTCTGATTTGTTGAGCGAAATTTCCGCAATGTCAAAGTCAAACAGTCCTCTTATCGCTAACATTTTGTCAGTCGTTCCATGTTTATATAAATTAGAAATATGGCTTTCAGGAATGTCTAGTGGCGTAAGTTCGCCGTTTAGGGCAAGTAAATGAGGCCCCGAATGACTTGACGTTAATAGGTAATCTTGACCAGGAATAAAATTCGCTTCAAAACGCTGGTAACGGCTCATTGAAGACAATCGTTGAATCTCATTACTCATAATAAGACTGCCATCAAGTGCCAATAGGTCGATGGAATCTTGATTGTTTTCTCTACTCATTACAGCAAACCTTTGACTCACAGGATCATAATCAAAGTAGTAAATATGTTTAGCGTGATGGGAAAATAGTGTTTTAGTTATTTTATTACGATCATCATAATGCATTAGGCTATAACGATTTTCATCCCATTGTAAAAACGCATATTGGCTATTTGTTAAGGCCTTTGGTGTTTCTAATTTTTGTGTTTGACATTCATATCTATGCTGAGGATGCTGGGGTGTACTTAAGCTATTTGAAAAATCAATGGTGGCAATATTCCAGCACATTTTGTTATCGAGCGGTTTTAGTGCCTGACAATTATCTCGCGCAGCAAAAACTAGCTGGCTGCCATCAGTGTTAAAGCTGTGTTTACCATAAATTCCTATATTTTGTGTTAGCTTAATTTCTTTACCGGTTACGATACTTTTTGCCCATAAATTACCAGTGCAAAGCCCAATATGACGATTAAAAACAATATATTGTCCGTCATTTGAATAAATAGGGTATGACTCATGTTGATCGCTTTGAGTTTGAACTTTGACTTTACTGTATTTGACTGTTGGGAGCGTCTTTGTGTCCTGCCAGCTAAATGCTGCAATAGTTAAGCAGAGCACGATAAGGGAAAGTAAGATCAGTTTGCTTTTATATGGCTGGTTTGTCGGTTCAGGATTGGTTGTTTTAGCATTGTCGTTTGAATGAACAGCGGATGACTCAGGTTGTTCTTTTTGGGCGGGAGCATCGTTTGAACTGTGCCAATGCACTTTAGCAGCTAGGCTATAACCTACTCTTGCTTGGGTTGTGATCACCCGCTGTGTTTTTCCGTCATCTCCTAATGCCTTTCGCAATTGAGTGATGCATCGTTGAAGCGCATTGGGTACCACTTGAGTATTTGGCCACACTTTGGCCATGATTTCCTGATGAGTGACCACTTCCCCCTGATTTTCAGCAAGCAACAATAAGACCTGTAATACTTTCGGCTCAACACGCGTTTCGTCGTTATCGCATGTGATCATGGATCGCAATAAATCGATACGATACGACTCAATGCTAAATTGCTTTACTTTCATTTAGTTGAATATGGTGGCTGGAAAACTAATAGGCATTCTAAACGTAAAGCTTACGGAGTGTCGAGTGTGAAGCAGCTGTTAATTAACGAATTTGACTGTTTAGGGCAATCATCAGTTAAACATCAGTGAAACATAAGGTCAGGAGTGTTGTGTGTGATACGTTAATTTAGTCCAATCAGTCGAGCCTTTATTCATTGAGATATATTATGTCACTAAAAGTAATTAACAAATCGATTCTGTCTATAATTACCTGCTGTCAGCTTGCGCTTATTGCAAGCCCTGCATGTTTTGCTGATGAGAAAACAAAGCAGGTGATAGCGGATGTTGTTGCCTCATACGGTGGTGAACAGCTGAGTAATATCCGCACAATTTCACTGCAAGACCAATTTAATACATTCCGTGATGGGCAAAGTTATAGCCCGACTGAAATTGATATTCAAAATAACCGTGTTGAGTTGTTCATCGATATTGCCGAGCAGCGAAAAGACTTCCGCTGGGTCATTGGTGACAAAGATAGTTATTCAATACGTCATTGGTTGTTCGATGGCAATGACGGATACGCTATTTCTCATGGCAGTAAAACCCATGCTAAAAACAATATGGTCAATTTTTCTTTTGCAGACAGAAGCCATAGCCATTTGCTCGACACTGTTATTGTGCAAATGCTGTCGAACAACCCTAGCGATGCGATTTGGTTAGGCGAAGTTGACCTTTTTGGTGAATCTCATGACAAATTACGTTTTATTTTAAAGAATGACGAAGAATTACAGTTATATATTAACCAACAGTCTGGCTTGTTAACTTACATGGAAAATGTGAATCAAGATGCCTCAAGAACATTACGCTACCGTTTTAAATCTCACAAAAAACAACAAGGTGTATTCTTTGCGCAAACCGTTCATGTAACGCGTGGTGGGAAACCCAATACCGTCATAACTGATCGAGAAATAGCGTTTAATAAAAAAGTATTCAATCAATTTGATTTACCTAAAGCCTATGGTAAATCAGCTGCGAGTATGGACCTGTCAGAAATGACGGTACAAGAAGTGACGGAGGGGGTTTATTTGGCTGGACAACGTTGGGGCTACTCGGTGTTTGTTGATGCTGGAGACGGATTTATCGCTGCTGGCGGGTACAGTAATTTAACCAAACGATTTGACGCCGTTAAAACCTTTGCAAAAATTGACAAACCATTGCAACAAATGGTGGTTAGCCATCATCACCGTGATCACACCAGAGGAATGCCAGAAGCCATAAAATTAGGTGCAACTTTAATTCTTACCCAACCACATGTCGACACAGTTAATACAGTTGTTGATAATTCGTTAAATGATGGAAATATCAATATTGTGGAAAATGTAGCTAGTTTTTCTGATGGTAAAGTCGTCGTCATTGATATGCCTAGTGGTCACTCAAGCCATAACTTAATGACATATATCCCTGCTGCTAAGTTATTGTTTACCGCAGATACTTACTTTTCAAGACAATTAACAGGCGCTCCTTTTGGCGGTGCCCATTTACACAAAATTAAAGCGCGGATGAAAGAGCTAAATCTCCCTGTCGAAAAATTTGCAGCGGCACATAGCGCACGAATTTTAACTGCTATAGATTTTGAACAATCGTTAACTAAAGAATTTAAGCCTGTGTGCCCCACGGATTGGGTTATATGTCAGGTGATGAACGCCAATTAACTGATATGCCAGATCGATTTTAGAAAGCGAGTACAACGAAAGAGGTAAGTAACCTGACCCTAGTTATTATCACCTAGATGGTTAGTATTCGCCGTATTCTTCAGTATTTCGGAATATTCATCTTTCTATTCTTGATATGATAGCCAAGAATTCGCTATGAAATTCATGACTTATGTGAATGTTTACTTAAAACGGATTAAAGGAAGCAGCAATGAAACTTGGCGAAAAAATAAGAAAATTACGCAATGATGCAGAGCTAACTCAACCTGAATTAGCAGAAAAAGCACAAATAGAACAATCGTATTTGTCAAAACTTGAAAATGAAAAAGGTACTCCTTCTTTTGAAGTGATTGAAAAAATAGCGAACGCTTTTGATCTAACCGGGATGGCATTGATAGAAAGTTTAGACATTAATTACATACAAGAGCAGCTTACACATATTCCAGAAATAGCCGTTCAGGCAGCGGAAAAAAGTCGGTTAAAAGAAGAGAAAATTAAAAAGTGGTACTTACAAGGAGTATTGTTAATTGTCTTTGGAATTGCTTTATATTTCATTGGGTCTCGCGGAATTTTTATTTCTAAAAACCTCTATGAATATTCTTCGGCTGGTTTTATTGAAGCAGGTGAGCCCTTAGAAAGATATAAGACCTCACTTATTGGTATTATTAATGAAAATGACGAAGAGTTTGAGATTCGTATTAAGGAAAATCGTAAGCGCTTGAATGAAGTGCAATTAAAAGAGAGTGTCTATCGAGGAGATAGTTTTGTTGAACATTATGGAGAAAAAAGACGTTACTTTGAACTAAGTAAGGAGAAATTCTATAGTGAAGTTTACCCAAAATCCAATGATGTTATTACGCTATTAGGCATTATGTCATTTATTTCAGGGTGGTTTTTAATGTTCTTTATTTATCGTTTTACTCGTAAATTGTAATATTTTGATACTCACTTTGTGTTTTTATTAAAATTTGAAGCTAATAACAGTGAGCACTACGCAATTGCGAATAGTGCTCGCTTTTTGTTAGATAGCCAAATTCACTGTACCGCTACCCCCTTCATTATCTAATGACTTTATTAAAATCGATGGCTTCAACCATGGGTTTGTATTGACTATGAAAAGGTAATTGATAAGTAGTTGTTGCACGTTTATAAGCATGGAGGATCTTTCCATTATCTCTATAAACGATAAATTTGTTTTCATCAACAATATCGTAAAAATGGTAGTTGACCTCGTTGTTTAGCAACATAGATGCATCCGTTTCATTGATTACATCGAAATTGTATTTTTCCTTATTTATCTTAATTGCATCTTCATAGTTAATATTATTTTTGCGATTAGGTAGGCTCTCATGAGCGATATAATCACTAGCAATGACAACACCTCCGCCATAGGATGCAGGGGCTTGAGCAAATAATCTATCTTTCTTTAAGTCATATTTAAAAAACGCGAGTGATGCTCCTGCATCTAAATTTTCATCGAACTTGTTAGATACATTACGAAGCGCTTCATTTATTGCTCTATAGTGATTTCGTTTTTCTAAAGGAATTTTCGAGATAGCATCAATTTTATTACGGAGTTTAATTTGACGGTTAGCATCTCTTAACTTACCTTTATAAGAACTTGCTAGGCTTGAATATGGGTTCCAATTGTCACCATTTTCCGCCCGATAGTCGTTATCTTTTTCTTTAAAGAATTCAAACGCTTTCTTAAGGTATGACGGATATGCTGGCGTGATGATGATGAACTTGTTTTTATGCTTTTTAGGGTTGTCTGCTCGAACCCAAGTGCCATAAAGCATTTTTAAATCAATGTTACCGTCTAACCCTTGGTTTTTATTATAAATCTTACGCTCTTTAGCTACTGTTGGGATTGCCAACGTAGCAATGAGAGCAATAAATAACACAATATTTTTAAACATTAACTTTTCCTGTGTGGGAGGGGATGTATAGATTTACAATCTACCAGCGCCATCATTAAGTAAATTGAGAAGGTTATATCGCACTAATACAGCATTGCTCGAGAGTGTCATCAGATGGAAATGGTTCACTAAAATTACTCACATATAAAGAGCGTTCTCCACCATTGGATAACATAATAATAATGAGTAGATTACGAGATATTTAGACAAGAAAAAAGACACGTATTATTCTATAAAATACGTAAATATTAATTGTGGTTCATATAATATTTACGTGCTCAATTTATAAAGGCATAAAAGGTTAAGAAATTTGTGACACCCACTTTGTTTTGTTATCAAAAAACAACGACTCGATGCGTCTCTTAATAAATTTATCGGGTAGAGGAAAAAATAAAGCGTTTCCCATTTTATAAACATTGAGTTTGAGACAATTATTAACGCTATCAAACTTGCAACTCGAATTGAACTCAATCAATCTTCATAAAACGCTATTTTTCTTTAAATAGCGCGTTCATTCATTGAATCTATACACCACCCGTCAAATGAAATTCGCAATCTATTGCTTGGCTACGCAGTGGTATCAGCGCTTGATATTCTTCGCTGTTGTACCAGTCAACGGCGTGTTGTTTGCTAGGAAACTCAATGACTGCCTTGTTTGCGAAAGATTGATTGCCATGCAGTGATTCTGCGCTCCCTTTGGCAATAAACTTACCTTGGTATTTGGCGACTGTTGGCGCGGCTTGTGCGCCGTATTGAGCGAGTTTTTCTGAGTTAATGACATTGGCGTTGACGATTACATAAGATTTCATGATGTTTCCTTTGATTGTCCGCTAAAAGTTATTTGCTGTTGAAGATTGCTAAAGCTTAAAGATTTAAATATATTTAACAATAACCATAAATTGGAATAATTGTTTAATTATATGAACACTATAAAGCTAGCACCTTTACTGCTGATTTTTGCTGAGGTGGCGCGGAAAAAGTCGTTCACTGGGGCGGCTAAAAAACTAGCGTCGAGTAAGTCGGCGGTAAGTCAGCAAATTAAACGGCTGGAAGACGCATTAGATATGCAGCTACTTGCGCGTAACACTCGCGGTGTGGTGCTTACGGCGCAAGGAGAAACGTTGTTTTCTCGTAGTGAATTGTTGGCTGAGCAATTGGCTAATGCGGTAAGTGATATTAAACAAGTCAAGTCTCAGCCTAGTGGCAAGTTTAAGGTGTCGGTGCCGCCGTTTTTTGAACGTAATATCATTGTGCCAGCGTTACAACAGTTGTGTTTGGAGTTTCCGTTGATTGAGCCTGAACTCGTGGTGACGGGACGTTGGCAAGATTTGATTGAAAACGAATTGGATGCGGCTATTTTCGGTGGTCATCTTAAAGATTCAAATTATAAGGCGCAGTTGGTAGGCAAGGTTAAAGATGTGTTTTGCGCCAGTGCTAATTATATTCAGCGACATGGCCAGCCAGAGTCGTTAGACGATTTATTGCAACATAAATACATTGGCAGCACATGGCAGCGCGGCGTTCTTAATTTAGTTAATACTGATAATAACAGCGAAGTTGAGTTATTGTTGCCTCATAGTGCTTTAACGAATAACTTGCCTACACTGACCGAAATGGCGGTGGCAGACATGGGGATTGTGTTGCTGCCAGAATTTGTTGCTAAGGGGGAAATAAGGCGAGGTAATTTAGTGCCGTTATTGCCAAGTTATCACGGTCGCCCATGGCGCTTTCAGTTTATTCATCGTTATCAAAGCACCAAACCAGTATATGTCGATCGCTTTTATCAGTTGGTGAAACACTATTTTAGTATTGAGATTACGTAGTTTTGTCGAGCATAAGTACAACAACGCCGCAGTATGAGTTATGTGATAAGAAATGACTTAGCATTGTCACGATGAAATATGAATAAACGTAGCGACGCCCTATTAAAATAGGTTTTAGCTGATCTAAAGTATTAATTGTGTAATTCATTTTCCCACCTAAAAACAGCTTATATGCTGTATTTCTGAAATACAGCCTATAAGTTGTAATTGATTACGTTTATCTACTTTGGCCTGCAATTAACCGTATCGATGGATACATTAATGAATAATTCTAATAAAATCAGTGATGTGAGTTACTGATAATAATGTGAAATTAATGAAAGTGAGTATCACTAATGTGGTGCTCGCTTTTTTGTTTGGTTTGCAACTTAAAGGATGTATTATTACAGCATAAAGGAACCCCTTAAATAAAGTAATGGAGTACATTAGTACCGTGAGAAAAGAGCATTTAACGCGAGTCATTGATACTTTCCCATCTGTAAATATCCCTAATAGTCCCAATGGTCTACCTATTGAAGTGTCGTTAATTGCTCAGCTAGGGCATGGTGCTGGTAATCATTTATATGAGGGTATTGCAGCAAGACAAAAGTGCCATATAGATTTTATTGATGAACTTGAAGAGCCTTCTGCAAAACTGGCAGGTACTAATTATTTATTAGGAGATACAACTTCTTTATATTCATTTATTGTTGGTCCTAAAGGGCATCCTTTTCATAAGCATGCAGGTCATCGGATTTTCACTGCGGTATCTGGTAGTGGCGGAGCACAATTGAGGTTTTCAACGGCGACTTCTGATGAAATAAAGAATTCTCCTCATACATTTATCGATAAATTACATTTTATTAATATTCCGCCAGATTGTTTATTTACAGTGCGTTTTGGCGGTGAAACTTGGCATCAATTTGGGCCTTTGTCCAAAAATTCACTCCATCCCGTATTTTTTGCGCTGTCTTGTCATACCGATGAGTTGGGTGGCAATCTATCACAAGAGGTGAAGGATAAGATTATTGCAAATGATGCGAGCATCCCTTCGCTTACTGACCTATTGCCGCCTGAAATATTTGAAACTATGCTATCAAGTGGTTTTCAAGAAGAGACAGTGAAAACAACGACACTATCACTTGATGCAGCTTCTGGCACTTTGCATAGAATAGTGTGTGACACTTTTCGATCTACAGTTGGTGTGTTTCGCGGTATTTGGGGAGGTTGGTATAAGCCTAATGGTTATGTTTCTCAAACAAATGCGACAAAACAAGTAAAAGAAAATAATGCTCTACCAAAATATTCCTTGTTACTCGAACATCTAACAAATGAGTCAATTCATCACGAAGATGCATTTTCAGTAACTATTAGTGCAAATCAATTCAAGGGAGTTAATTCACAACAATTATTAGAATTGATGCTGGAAGGCTTTCTAGTAAACTCCCCTAAGGGAGTCTCTAAACTAATGATGATGCGTAATATAATGGTTAAACCATTTGGGTTAAGAACTTCTCCGCTTGGGTGTCCTGTTTCTTCGTTATTATCTGATGATACGAGTAATTTGTTTGCTAATAAGTATCCTGTGTTGAATCAAGGAGTCTGTGATGAGTCACGAGGAACGCAAGTTATTCTTGGTGCTGATGATAAACATTTAAAGTTTAGAGCGTGTATTAGAGTTGAAGAAACAAATCATAACCAAATAAGTTTTCATCTTGAAAATCGTGTTCATTGTAAAAACCTCTTTGGAAGATCTTATATGGCAATCATCGATTTAGCACATCGACATTATATTGCGCCCGAAATGTTACGTCGTTCAGTCGATTATGTGATTTCTCAGATGGAACCTACAGAAATCTCGTCCAACAGTTAATTATTGAAAATGGGGCTATTGTTTTAACGTCCCCTGATGTTTATGGTCATTATTCAATTGTTTTGCAAGTGGTTTTAATCTTAGGTCGGTGAATTCACTTTTACTACGCTTTGATAAGTTAAAAGTAGGCGTAGTTGGAGTTGTTATGACCACCGACGCCAGTGGTTTATCGAGCGAATAAAAAACTATCTTCTCTCTTTTCGATTAATATCGCGGCCTATGCCATTATGAGTAATCTTTAGATCAACTGACCGATTAAAACCGACGTTGTTTATTTGATTTCATCATTCTAACTACGATTAAGAATCCCTTTTTATATCCACTGTTAGATAACATGCTCAATCGTGCCTTTCATCTTAATTTTAAAACCGCTTATCTTAATTTTATTGTTTAACTGTTTAGATTGTTTATATTTTGTTTTTTGGGGAGCTGACTACAGTTTAATATCGCATATCTTAAACTGCTACTTATTCAATCTCTAACACGCTTTAAGAGGATTATATTCAATGCAATCTAAAAGATTTCAGCTGATAAAAACATTACTAATTTCCATCTCAACACTTGGCTTAATGACTGGGTGTCAAGTCACTGAAAAAGCTAACTCTCAGCCTTTATCCATTATTTATGGGTTTCAAGAAGCAAATAATAAATCAATCTATTTGAGCGATGAACAAGGGAATAGACGCGTAAAAGTTATTGATGTTCCTAATAACGCTGGTGGTTACCCTGCGGTTTCGCCTACAGGTAAGCAAATTGCTTTTTATGGTAAATACGACAAACGAAAAACTTGGTCTATTCACATCGCAGATATCGATGGCACCAACATGCGCCGTTTGACTAATTTAAAAAATGTTTGGGATTACGGCCCTGCTTTTTCTCCTGATGGGAAGACCATTGTATTTGGCAGAGAGTACAGAGGTAAGAATGGCGACATACAAGAAGAAATTTGGCAGATGAACGCAGATGGCACTGGGCAACGTCAAATAAAAGGATTAGAGGGTGGCGCTCCAGAATTTATGTCAGATGGACGACTACTATTTCACTCTAAAGGCCGATTTTCCAAAGAGTTTGCAACTCAAATAAGCATTGCCAATATCGATGGTAGTAATGTGATTCAACTTACTAATGATGATACAAATAACTTAAATCCAAAGATTTCCCCTGATGGTACGCAAATCGCTTACCTTGCAAATAGAGATGGTAATCAAGAGGTCTATGTGATGAACGTCGATGGCTCCAACCAAACACGACTGACTAAAAATCGAATTAGAGACGGGGATCCAGCCTGGTCTCCTGATGGATCTAAAGTCTTTTTTACATCGCAGAACGTATTTGGAATTTTTGATATTTACAAGGTCAATAAAGATGGCTCATCCACTGAGATAGTTCTAATTAATGCTTCTCAAACAGCAACGGTCAATCACATTGATAAAGACTATTTGGGAAGGTTAGAGAACGTCACAAAGCAATAAAAGCAATATGGCGTACTTGGCTTTTCTGAGTAATTGTTATTGTTTTACAGGTATGATGTAATACAGCGGTCAATGACCGCTGGATGGCTGAGCTGTGTTCGCTGTAGCTTTTGCTGCTTCAGTTGGGTCTTTCGCAGTGAATTATGATCCAAATCGTTTAAAGCGGTTTTGGCTAATGCCATTTGAAAACACTTCTGAGAAGGTGCATCGAAATTCAAGAGTATCTTCTAGTTGAGCAAATAACGGAATCCCACCGCCTAATAAAACAGGAATTGTGGTGATGATCATTTCATCTATCAAATCTTCTTTTAGAAAACTCTGAATTGTAACACCACCATCAATATATAAATTGGCATAGCCTTTACTCTTTAGTTCTTCAGTTAATGCCTTTAAATCGCCATTTACCAAAGAAATTTTATCTTCGTAGCCTTTGGGTACAACCGTAAGCGTATTACTTAGAACAAATACCGGCTTCGAATATGGCCATTCACAATCCAGTGTTAACACTAGTTCTAATGTGTTGCGCCCCATAACTAAGGCATCAATGCTTTCAATATGCTTAACATAACCCATATCTAAGTTATCAGGGTTATCAATTGCATGTAGCCAATTAACCTCATTGTTTTTATCTGCGATGTAGCCATCAAGACTTGTTGCTATAAATACGATATTAGCCATAGTTACCTCTCTATTGATTTAAGATTAATTTCGATATATTCTACATTGTAGAATTAGTTTGTAAACCAGCATAGATTGGACGATAGTCATGACGATAAAAAAAAGAGGACGACCTCAAAAAGAAGCAATGGCATTAAGCAAAGAAGTCATAATAAAAACAGCTAAAGAGCTGATGATAAGTGGCGGTAAAATACCGAGCATTCGATCAATATCTTCAGAACTTAATGTTGATGCAATGGCTATTTATTACTACTTTAAAAGCAAAGGTGTGTTGTTAGAAGAGTTAACAACATCTCTAATTTCTGAGATTTATCAACCGCAAGAAGGGGTAGAGTGGGAGGTTGAACTACGCAAGCTTTCTAAGAGTTATATCGCACTTCTAAGCAAGTATAACGGTCTGTTGCAAACATTGCTTTCTATGGAGTCAACAAGTCCAGCCAACGTTTTTATAAGTAGATTTAGGGTCATCATGAAGAAGTTAAATATGAATACATCAACAGAAAACGCTTCTTTAAATTTACTTGCTGATTACTTACATGGCTTCTCTATCTCAATGAGTTGCGATAGCACAAATAAGTTAACCATAGATGATATTGATGGCTCTCTAGATATTCTTTTCGCTGGAATTAAGTCTTCTATAGACAATAATAAAAATAATATATAACTGCGACTTACGTTTGATTTAAAGTCTCAATGATCGTTTGGTAGCTTTGTTGCCAGTGGTAACAAATACGAACTTAGAATTGAGGTCAATGCTACTGCAAGCTCATTGCTGCCGTTGGTATTGTAGTTCTTCAAGCTAATATTTCTCACAAAGTGGACTAAATTACGATTACAACCATTCGCGCACAGAACACTTAAATGCTTTAGCTGACATTAGAACTATTCAAAACTATTATCAAATGGATCTCACTTCAGTTTGATGGACAATATGATTCAAAGTCGATTTATAGCGCCGACTAACTCGTAAAACCACTTGATTGGATAACTCAAGCTGGTAGTCACCAAATCTGAGTTTTTCAAGTTTTGTTATGTGCTTAGAGTTAACTAAAGATGATTTATGCACTTGATGAAAACCATGCTCTGCTAATTCAAGTACATAATGTTTTAGGGTATTTCTACTAATGAGTTGTTGATTGATTAAGTGGAAACAAACATGGTCACCGACCGACTCTATATAAAGTATTTTGGAGAGGTTGATTCTAAAATAGCCATCATCTGTTTTAACACTAATCGTTGCTTCGTTTTTCTGTATTTTTTGCTGTAATACGCTTACTACTTTTAATAAAGAATCATTATTCTTGGTATTTTGTGGTTGTCCAAGTTGTTTTTTGATACGAGTAACCACTTGAGCGAAGCGTTCTTCTTCTATCGGTTTTAATACATAATCAAGCGCCTGTGCTTCAAAAGCCTTGATGGCATATTGATTATAAGCGGTGACAAATATGACCAGCGGTAAAGGTTGAGGCAACTTTTGTAATAATTCAAAACCGTTTAAGCGAGGCATTTCAATGTCGACAAAAAGTACATCGATATTGTCAGAGTAATTATTAAGTAAATCTTCACCTGAGGAAAAATTAGCAACCAGTTCAAGTTCATTAAATGGCTTAATAGCAAGTGCTATGCCTTTTCTAGCCATAGGTTCGTCATCTACACAAATGCAGCGAATAGCCATTAATTATCTCTTAATATTTATCATATCGTTAAAGAACAAGGTATCAGAAACCATCGACTAATTTAAACTTATTTCCCAAGGTAAAGTAAGTAAAACGGTAAAGTTTTCTAATGTTTCTTTAGTGCTTATTTGCGCATCGTCACCATAAACTAAAGCTAATCGACTCTGCGTGTTTTTTAACCCTGTGCCTGTACCTTCAATGGAATTATCTTGCTTGGTTAATGAATTAATAATTTCAATGATTAAATTGTTTTGTTGTTTTCTGGCAACAATTGACACGTGTCCTTTGGTGGTTTGCGACCATGCGAACTTGATAGCATTTTCTACTAAAGGTTGCAGTATCATTGAAGGCAACATCGCTTGCTCACAACCCACTTCGGTTTCTATAGATAATGCTAAAGCATCACCAAAGCGCAATTGTTCTATATTCGAGAAATCTTTAATTATTTCAAATTCTTTTTCTAACGAAATTTTGTCTTGCTCACCATACTCTAGGGTATTACGTAAAAAGCGACTAAGTTGTAAAACCATATTATGAGCGGTATCTTTTTCATTTCTTAATATGCTGACATCGATACTGTTTAACACGTTGAATAAAAAGTGTGGATTTAGCTGGTAACGCAGCGTCTGCAATTGAGCCTGTTTGGTTGTTAAAACCGCCAGTCCTAATTCCAATTGTTGCTGCTGCTGAACAAAATACCACTTGCTGCCAACAAATAAGCCACCCCATGCAACAAAGGCAAATAAAGGGT
>Ga0209396_1001366_pt1 | contig 27257 bp, 26 predicted proteins | sample GOMGulsemesocosm_6_FD_184638 | JGI IMG/M metagenome (GOLD analysis project Ga0209396, IMG submission 184638) | Methane-oxidizing microbial communities from mesocosms in the Gulf of Mexico - GOM8C Gulf of Mexico (SPAdes) (version 2) | ecosystem: Environmental > Aquatic > Marine > Cold seeps... | reverse complement strand
CGGTAACATGTAACAAAGCCCCTTCATCAGCGAGTGTGACAATAATATTATGGCACTGCATTTTTTGATGTAGTTTTTCGGTCAAAATCACTAATCCGTCACGGGTATTATTTAGTGCAACACGTACTTCACGCTCTGTTGGAGTAATCAAATCAACATTTTTGAAACGAGAAATATCACCTACCTGTGACGAAGTCTGGCTATCAGCTGCTATCATCACTTTTTTCTCATTACATAAATCAACAATAGAATCTACAAGCGGCTGAGGTAAGACACCATAGTTAAAGTCGGAGAAAATAACTAAGTCTGTATTATCAATTTCAGCTACTAATTTTGCTAAAATATCCTCTTGAATATCGATACCGATATCGTGATCTCGAAAGTCATTCACTCGTAATAAGGTTTTATTTCCGACACGGTATCGACGTTTCTGTGTGGTAGGCCTAGTATCATCTTGAAAAATATTACCGCTTAATTGATATTCCGAAATTTTTTCTTTTGCGTATTTTGCCGCGTCATCTTCACCTAATACGGTATAGAATGATACATTTTTGGCACCTAGAGATTTAGCATGCGCTGAAGTTATACCTGCTCCCCCGAGAAAAAGTTTTTTTTCATCCGGAGTAACAACAATCGTAGGATCTTCTTGTGACATCCCCACCGCATTGCACTGCATGTATTCATCAATGATAGTATCGCCAATAACTAAAACATTTAATTGGCTAAAGTTTTCGATTAGACGTGTGATTGCTGCTCGCGATATTTGATGACTTTCAATGTAACGTCTTACCTTTTTAGCATTCAATAACGGTTGATTACTTTCAGGTTGGAAAATTGATGATGACTTTTGAAAGGTATAACCTGAACTAAAAATCAATTTCCCTTTCACCTTATCTAAAGCAAGCTTTTCAGGATTAAATTTTCCTTCGTGTTCACGGCCTTTGACCATAGCTTTGGGCTGTATTTTTTCAATTAACTCTGCGCTAGGTAGGCTATTTATAAAGCAATAATCGACAAAACCTAATGACGATACAACATCTAACCGATCTTCTTGATTATTGTAATTTTCACTATGGAGTATTTCATCGCTATTAATAGCAACAACTAATACGTCACCACACTCTTTTGCAAAGCGTAATAAACGAATATGGCCAGGATGCAATATATTAAAATCCCCCGTAACCAATACAAGTTTACCTAGTGAAGCGCGTTTATCTATAAGTTCATTTAATAAAATAGTCATTCATTATTCGCTTAAATTATGCTCAATTGAGTTTTATTTACATTAGAATGTAATCAGAGCTCTTGTGATTTTACGTTGTTCTAAGTCATCAAGTGCTTGATTTATTTCTTCTAAACTATATTCATTTGATAATAACTTTTCTACCGGCAATTGATATTTATTAATAATATCAACAATAATTGAGAGATCTTGATCTGGTTGAGTTGCCCCTCCCCAACTACCTTCGATTGATTTACCGCAAATTAATTCAAAGGGATCAAGTTTGATCAGTTCACCAGCTGGTGGATGTGAGGCGAATATACATCGACCACCTCCCCGTTTAACTAATGAGAATGCAGCTTCTATAGTGCTAGTTTTACCTGCGGCTTCAACAATACAATCAAGCCCAAGTGGGAAGTTTTGCTGAAATTGAGCAATGCCAACTGCATCAGCACTATAACAATGTGTAGCACCTAACTCTTTTGCAAGCTCAAGTTTGCTTTCTTCAATATCAAACACAACAATAGCTTGAGGTTTAAAATGATTCATAGCTAAAAGTGCGCTTAAACCAATACCTCCTAACCCAAATACACCAAGCAAACTACCTGGTTCAGGTTTTAGTTGATTGAGTACAATCCCTGCTCCTGTCGGTAAAGCGCAACCTAATAAAACGGCAGCCTTCTCATCAATACCGAAAGGAAATTTGACCAACCTATTTTCGGATACGATTGAATAATCATTAAGTGTAGTAACAGCACCTGCATTAATTTTTCCTATAGGTGAATTATAAACAGTACTAGTAACGTCTTTACCAATACCTTTAATCCAACCTAAAACTACTTTGTCGCCCACCTTAACTTTTGTGACACCTACACCTACCTTTTTTACTAGACCTACGCCTTCATGCCCTAACATGTGAGGTAAATATTTATCTTCCCCCCTCTTGCCTCTAACTTCCATTAATTGGCTATGACATAACCCACTAAATAGAACTTTGACTAGAACTTGCCCTTGTTCACATGAAGGTATCTCAATGTCATTTATAATTTCAAGACGACAATTGGTTTTAGTTAAAACTGCAGCTTTCATCATCTCACTTACCATGGAACATTAGCTTTCATCGAAGCAAAGATACTGCCATCTAAATGACTAAGAGGAAGTTCGGAGTAGCTAGTCACTTTTTTCCAGTTATTTTTTTGAGTAAATAAATTAATTTTATTTTCTATCGCATATGCAAATATCTTATCAGCATTTTCTTTGCCATTAATTTCGAACATAATATCAAGGCTTTGCCAATCTTCTTTTTTGATATTAGTAAATACGTCAGCTTCTTGACCCTCAATATCCATTTTAACAAAATCATATTGACCAATATTTTTACAGACATTAACGACTGACACATCAAATTTTTCTAATTTTCCATATGGATTTTGCTTAGCGCCTGACAAGTGGCTGCCGGTTAAATTTCCACAAACCCTGGTAAATTCGGCTTTACCATCGTAACTCGCAGCGGCTGCATTATTTAAATTGACGTTGTTCAATTTATTAAGCAAAACATTATTTTGAAGCACTTTAAACGTATCAGGATCCGCTTCATAACAATCAACATTAATCCCCAGTTTACTCAATATAATGGTGTGTAAACCGATGTTACTACCTAAATCTAGAACTTTTTTGTATTTACCTTTCTGATTTTTATAAAAACTTAAAATCATCAATTCATCTATCCCAAACAAATGGGTCGTATTAATATTCCCCATGGCATGAAACGGTAGTTCAAAGCTGATTTTCTCGTCATATTGAACCAAAGGACTCTCGCTTTGATAAGCTTGTTCAACAAGGTTGTCTGCGACAGACTTCCAATTAAAATAAACCGAATCCAGATTAGAATGATGCTGTGGATTATTAGCTATTTCCAAAATGAGTTCATCTAACTTCAGTGTATTCATTGTCATAAAAAACCTTAATAAATGTATTTTTAAGTATCGTATGTAGCAATTAACATATCTTGATCAATCTCTTTTCGATCGATAATAGGGCTTATATATTCTAGTGGATTACCATATTTAATAATTGGCTCACACCTAAAATTCTCATTGATAACTAACTCTAATAAATAAGGTTTTTTAGATGCTTTCTTAAATGCTTGGGATAAACATTCATCTAGAGCATTATTATCATCAATTCTGATAGATTCTATTCCATAACCATTAGCAACTTGAGAAAAATTTATTTCAGGAATACCTGATGAGGTGGAAGAAGCATAATAATCTGAATTTAACCAATCATCTTGCGTTTGCTTAATCATAGAATGACCAAAATTATTAAAAACTATAATTAATATAGGTAAGTTTAAATGATTAACAGTAGCTAGTTCTTGAATATTCATTTGTAAACCACCGTCACCAGCAATACAAATAATACATTCCTCTGATGACTTAGATAACGCAACTCCTATTGCACTGGGTAATGCATATCCCATAGGTGTATTGTTAAAAGAAGAAATATAACGTTGACCTTTCTTTTCGTTCGCATAAACTAGCGTTAAGGGCAAACAAGTTCCCGTATCAATAACTATGGCTTGATCTTCCTCAAAATACTCAGATATTGTTTGTATTGCTGAATATGGATTAATAGCATTTAGTAAATAAGGAGGTAATACATTGTATTTATTCTTCATTGATAAAATGTAATCAAGCCATTGTTTGGTTTCTAATACCTTATAACCTACTTCCTCTTGATAAATATCAAAAAATGCGCCTAATTCCATATTTAGGCCAAAATCTATTTTTTTATCAAAGTGTTCAAATTTGGTAATTTCACTATTATCAATATCAATCATGGCTATTTTAGCTTCTCGAGCAAAGCTATCTAGCTTTGCTGTTGCTCTAGAGTCCAAACGGCAACCTAAAGAAATAATAAAATCTGCGTTTTGAACAGCCAAATTATTACCTCTTAAACAATGTGTTCCAAAACCACCTATATTTAAATATTTTTTCCCTGTAATACCTTTCATCGGCCAAGTAATTAAGTACGGCAATTGTTGCCTTTCGCAAAACTCAGCAGCTTTAAGCGCTAAATCGGCATTCATCACACCGCCGCCAATGATAGCGATCGGACGTTGAGCATGATGTAAAGCTTTTGCCATACTTACAATATCAGCAGTGTTTTCAGTCTTGACTTGATTTGAGAGTGCATTGTCCACTTTTTTATTAAGCGCGCTATCAACCAACCTCCCATTAAGCTCAACCCGTTGAAAGTCATCAGGAATATCAATTAAAACAGGTCCTTTACGACCTGATTTTGCGAGTTCAAAAGCTTTTGGAAGAATGTCTATAATATCGCTGGGTTGAGTCAACTGGAAAGCAAATTTAGTAATTGGCTTCACAATAGAAACAATATCAGTCTCCTGAAAACCATATTGACGTACACCAATATTGGCCGAACTACGAAAAGAGGCGACATTTCCTGTTATATGGATGGTTGGCACCGAATCAAAGTAAGAACAGGCAATGCCTGTTATTAAATTGGTTGCCCCTGGACCGGAAGTTGAAAGCGTAACTCCTGCACCTTTAAATTTTGCATAAGCATCGGCTGCCATAGCTGACGATTGTTCATGCTGCATAGCAATAACGTCTATTGATTCATGTCTTTCGATTGAATCAATTAAATGCAACGCTGCTCCACCTTGAACAGCAAAAACTTTATCTATACCTTCTTGAGCTACATAATGAGCAATAAAATCAGTTAATTTCATTTTAGTATTACCATACACACATTAAAAAACTTACTCGCGTCAAATTCCATTATTGAATCGCCTTAACTTATAAGTATTTTTGCAATTTTTCAGTTGATTAACTAACTTTTCATCTAATAAATTGTCATTGGCAACACTGTAATTTCGACCACTAAACTCATGTTCAGCATCAAATGAAAAGAAATTTAAAACCTCGATAACTTTATCGATAGAAACAAAGTCTTTTTCTTTATATCGTCGTACTGTTTCTTGGTAAGCGTCACTTACTGGTTCTAATGCGGCCAGTGTTTGTTTATGTATCGGTGAATCGACCCAGCCTGGGCCTACATTGAAAAATAAATGTGCGGGGTTTTCTTCTGCAAGCAGCTCGTTTAACTTAATTAACGCCAGTTTAGCAACAGTATATGCAGAATAGGCCTTAGGACTGCCATTTACGCCTCCCCCTGCTAACGTTATAAAGCGACAGCCAGACTCTACCTTTGATAAAATAGTATGAATAATACCTGCAATAGATAAAAAGTTGACTTGAAATGAGTTTTCCCATTCCGTGAGATCATTGTCAATAAATTCGCCAATTGGGTTCATGGAACCATGAAATAAACAAACACAACTAATCTTAGTAAAATCAACATTTTCAGCCAACTTTATGATTGCCTGCTTATCAGAAAAGTCACATTGATAAAGTTTTGCGCCAGCAATTTCAAGCTTCTCAGTTAACGCATTTTGTTCTCTATAAGTCCCGAAAACTTCGATATTTTTTTGATTCATTAAATCAAAAGCAAAAGATGAGCCTATCTGGCTGTTGACACCACTGATAAATATTTTAGACACTAAAAAGGTCCTCTAAACCAATCACCAGGTACATCATGAAATTCACTATTGTTCTCTATGGAAATATCACCTTTAAAACCAATAGTTTTAGTGATGTATTCAATGATATTTTTTGCTGATTTATAATATTTTTTTGTTAAACTAAAGCTCGTTGGCTCTGGGTAGTGAGGCAAAGCAAGGCGTTTGGGCGCACTTTTTAGTTTTGTAAAACACTGCTCTGTAACCTTTGCTGAAATTTCACTACTGATTGAATATTGCTCATGGCTAATATCACAAATTAAACAATGCCCTGTTTTTATTACTGACTCATAAATAACCTGAAAATCATGAACTGAAGGTTCAATGACCTCTAATACATCGCAATGAATACCATTTTTCGCTAATTCCTTTGCAGCGGTCAAGGCTTCGACCAACATATAGCTGTTAGCTATTAAAGTAAAATGCGCCCCCTCTTGGTGAGTTCGTATATTTAGAGGTTTATCTTGAAAAGGTAAACAGCGGTCGACATCACACTGTTGATTGTGCAACCAGCGATGCTCTAAAAAAATGGTTGGATTATTATTCATTATTGCCGAGTATAATAACTGCCCAACATTATCTGTGGTGCTAGGTACAATCACTTGCAAACCGGGTATATGAGTAAACCATGATTGTAAGTTTTGTTGATGAGTTGGTCCCTGTCCCCATCCTCTACCAATAATTAAACGAATAGTTAATGGCACTGACATCTTGCCATTAAACATGTAATGCCATTTGGCGGCATTATTGACCAATTGATCCATCGCTAATAAAAAAAAGTCAACGCGTTGATGGGTCATCAGCACTCGGCTTCCTGAAATAGCAGCGCCAATACCTACACCCGTCATCGCATTTTCCGAGGTTGGCATATCAAAGACACGTTCAGCACCAAATTCATCAGCTAAACCAGAAGTTGTATCAAATATAGCCTTAGGATCATTAATACCTAATCCCATGGCAATCATGGAATTATCATCTCTCATAGCTCGATGCTGTGCTAAGTTTATTTGCTCTGCGAAAGTTGTTTTAGTTGGCATAAAGGTATTTTTCATTGTGTTTATCATCTGGAAAGTTTGATTGTTGTGCAAAATAAAATGCTTTTTCTATTTCTTGAGTCATATCTTTCCGCATATTCTCTTTAATCAAGTGCCAGTCGTTCATGCAAGAGATTTTATTTTCCAATAGTATTAAAGGATCTTTCGCTAACCATTTTTCAACATCACTTGAAGGACGGTACTCTAAGTGGTCATCAAAACCAGGGCCACAATGCTCCCTATGGCGATAGGTATGACATTCAATTAATGCTGGACCATTGCCCGCACGTATATGTTGTATCAGTTTTTTACCCGCCGTTATGATGGATTCGATATCATTACCGTCGACTTCAATGGACTCAACACCTATTTCGCTTGCTAAACGGCTGATTGAACGACCAGCAGGTTGTCTCTCTTCTAAAGGGCTATAAACAGAGTATTGATTATTTTCACAAACAAATAGAACAGGTAACTTTTTTACTGCAGCGAAATTTGCTGACTCATAAAAGGCGCCTTCTTCTGTTGCACCATCACCAAAATATGCGATGGACAACTCATTTTTATGATGAATTTTCTGATGCAATGCATTTCCAACGGCAACAGGAATACTATTGGCAACTATTGCAGTACTGGCAACAAACCCCACATCAAGATCAGTTAAGTGCATTGAACCACCTCGTCCCCCTGTGCACCCAGTTTCTTTACCGTAAAGCTCAGCAATTAGTTTTTTTAAATCGCCACCTTTCGCTAAATAGTGTGCATGTGCTCGATGAGAGCTATAAGCCTTATCTTCAATACTTAGTAATGATGAAATGCCTACTGCGACAGCTTCCTGACCTATAGATAAATGTGTTGGGCAGCGCATTTGTTGCTCTGAATAGCGTTTTGCAATTTCTTCTTCAACTAAGCGAATTCGTAATACCTGTTGATAAAGTTCGATTAGTTTATTCATGGCATAAACCAATAGTAATCGCCGGTATAACCAATTTCATCAAAAAATGCTTTCCACTCATCGACATGCATTATTGTTTTAGCAGTTAAATTCCATTCAAGCATGCGTTGCTTTTCTTCTTCATTTCTATAAGCGTCAACGGTAATGTATGCCCTACCTTTAGATACCCTCATAATTTCTTGTAATGCGAGTGCACAATTATCTCGATCTAAATTATGAACAGTATTAATACTCATCACTAGATCGAAAGAGTTATCTTCAAATGGCAATGAAGTAGCGCATGCGACTTGCATCTTATTGATGACTTCTTTTTTTCCATGTTCAATAGCATAGTTAGAGATGTCTACACCTTTGACTTCTATGTTTGGAATGACGGTACTTAAATCATATAAAAAGAATCCCTTTGCGCACCCCACATCTAAAACCTTACTGTTAGCACTTAATTGGTATTGCTTTTGTAAATCAGGGATCACTGGTTGCCAAAAGCGAGAATTATAGCTAAAACCACCGTAACCGTGTTTTCTATCTCCATCAAAAAATTCTTGTCCGAATTGCCTTGCGATAGCTCTTATATCGGCTGTTTTCTCTTCACTTCGAGCTTTAGTATCCCTTTTACTGCGAGGGTAATTAGTCAGTAAATCAATTTCCATATTTATGCCTTATGAATATAAGATGATTGTTGGTGCTTCAAAGATTCAATGTTGGCTTTCATCCAAGCAATTGTTCTTTCTATACCTAATTCAAGAGAAATCTTATCTTGCCAAGCTAGATTAGTTTTTAATTTAGTTGAATCAAGTGAATATGTAGCATCTTTACCTGCTCTATCTCCAGTATCCACACATAACTGTTCAAAATCAGCTGACATCATTGTGCAAATCATTTTGACAAGATCTCTAATCGAAATAATGCGTCCCGTAGATATATGGTATGTTTCCCCGTTAACACCATTTTTGCCAATTTTATATGTTGCATCAGACACATCATCAATATGAATAAATGATCGTTCAGAATAGCCACCACCGTGCAACATAACTTTCTGACCCGTTAATATACTTAAAATTGTTTTAGGGATAATTCTATATAGTTGCTGACCTTCACCAAACACATTTGCGGCTCGCGTGGAAACAACAGGAAAGTTATGTACATCAAAAAAAGTTTTTAAACTCATATCTGCACAAGCTCTAGATACAGCATAAGGAGTACTGGGATTAAAGGCTTGAGATTCATTAACAAAACCAGTACAAGAACCGTAAACTTCAGGCGTAGTAACATGAATAAAACGGTCTAAATAATCTTTTTGACGTAATATATTATGAAGCTTTATAGACGAAACTACATTAGTCATGAACCAGTCTTCTGGAAAATCCCAGCTTTGCCCTACCATACTTTGTGCCGCAAAATTATAGACATGAGTAGGTTTTTCTTTATCAAGTAACCTTTCAATATGATTCAAATCATTGTTTAAGTCATATTGAAAGAATGAAAAACCATCGGCAAGATTATTAAGACGGTAGGGTAATAATGCATCAATAGGTTCTGGTGAACGACTACAACCTATAACTTGTTCTCCCATTGATAATAAGTATTTAACAAAACTAGCCCCAGAAAACGAATTACTTCCGATAACAAGTGCTTTGGATTTATGATTCATGACGACAAACTCTCTTTTAACGCTTTCATGATCATGTGTCCTACAATTATTTGTATATCTTCAGCTACTTGCATATCATAAATATTTGAATGTAGGCACAAGTCAGCCATCTCTTTTGCTTTTCCACCATCAAAACCAACAATTGCACAAGTTTTAAGGCCTAATTCAGCCCCAGTACTCATCGCTTTTAAAATATTCGCAGAATTACCACTTCCGGATAAAATAATTAAGACATCTCCTCGATTTGCTTTTGCAATAAGTTGTTGTGCAAATATATTTTCATAACCGGTGTCATTTGCTAAACAAGTTAAAATAGCAGCATTGGCAGATAGAGCTTCCACATTCAGCCCTTTTTTAGGATTAGCTCCATATATCAGATCATTGGCAATATGCATTGCATTGGCTGCACTTCCACCATTACCACAAATGAAAACCTGATTACCTGTTTTAAAGGTTTCTTGGCACCATAAAACTAAAGTAGAAATTTTTTCATAATCTAGAGTTTGAATGGCGTTAATTAAATCTTCTGAATAATGCTGAAATATCTTTATATTCATATTTTGTCTAACTTACATATTAATTAATGAAAGCTGTCATTGTTTCGAATGAAACTCACGTATTGCTAACGCTAGTTCCTGATGTTTCATCTTCAATAACAACAGATAAATTACTAATGAGCGATGTCAATAATATCAATATTTTTTGTAAAAACATGTATATATTGACTTGTTTCTATAAAGTAATAATAGTATTCATGTACATTCTTCTAGTATTTTTTTTATTCTTAATCAGTGATAATGGTAAATTCAGCTGAAATTCGAATAGCGCTTGAATTATTTATCGGGCCACGATGAACCATATCATCATGAAAACAAACGCACTGACCTAATCGACCATCAAGCGGTGAGAAAAAGTGAGCTTCGTTGAGATTCAACCATCGCTCATTTATAAAAGGTTTATTACCATATAACGTATCTTTAATGTATACATCAACATTTTCTTTATGACTGCCTCCAACTATTTGCAGTGAATTAGCAGAAGTACATCCAAAAACAGGTGCCCAAATTTTCCATCTACGCCCCAAATCAAAGGGGACTTGAGGATCATATCCTTGTTTATAAGCTATATCCCAGAAGGTAGAATCTCGATGAGCATTACCAACATCGTTTTCTTTATCTCCTCTAACACAACGCCAATAAACACTATAAGAATCAGAAGATAAACGAGGATGTCCTTCAGTTTCCCAAGCACCTAATTTATTTATTGCTACTTTTTTATCTGGAAAAATAGAAGAAAAACAACCTTGTACCCACTTTTCAACCTCCAAGCAAACTTCATGACTAAAATTTCGATTAGGTTTCGCAAAAGCTTGAACAAATGAATCATCTCTAAGCCCTCGGATCAAGTTAGAAGCCTGTTCAAAACTTTCAATATCTCTGGTTCCTACCAGCATAGAAATAGTCTGCAAAATGTCATTCGCCATTAACTCTTGAAGTTTTAAAGGGAACTCAAGTATTGTAAAGCCTTGCTTCTCAAGTTGTAAATAATGATTTTTATATTTTTGATCCATTATATTCCCAATGATTTTTGCATCCACTTTAGGTTATAGCACCGGTCCTCATCATTAAGCTCACCTCGATTATATGCATCAATCATCTCTTCAATAGCAATACGAACATTCTTTTTCGGTTTAAAGCCTGTTGCTAACAACTTATCTGAATTTACGCGATACGAACGAGGGTCATTTGATGGGGTAATGACAACATCAGTAGGGATTTTTTCTTTAATAATGTCAGCGATTTCACTAATAGTAATATTTTCAAAACCCGCATTATATATTCCAGTAACATGTGGATTAGCTAATAAAAAAATGTATAAATCAGTAATATCATCAATATGAATATTAGGTCGTGCTTGATCCCCTCCAAAAACTGTGATTTTACCATTTTCGAGTGCTTGCATAGTTAACATATTAACAGCAACATCTAAACGTTGACGTGGAGATAAGCCACATACTGTCGCTGGCCGAATTATTTGTACAGTCATGTCTTCGCTATAACTCATCAAAACTCGCTCTGATACCATTTTGGTTTTGTTATACTCAGAGATGGGCTCCAATGATAATTCTTCTGTTACATTATCTTCGGACTTAACGCCATATACACTACCTGAGGAAGCATAAATAAAATGATTTATTCCTTCTCGTTTTGCTCGGTCAGCTAATTGCATTGTGGCTAATGCACTCGTTTCCCAAGTAAGTTTAGGGTCTAAATCTCCACAGGGATCATTAGCAATTGACGCTAAATGAATTATTGCATCAATACCATCAAGCGGTATCGATGTTGTATCAATGACATCACCTTTAACTATTGTTAAATTATCATGTTCTGATAAATTGTTGCCAAACCATTGCATGTCAAATGCGACAACATGGTAACCCTCATTTAATAATTTAGGTACTAACACACTACCTTTGTAGCCTGTTGCACCTGTTACTAGTATATTTTTCAATTTAATCCTCAACTTAATCTACTTTGGATGCGATTCAAGAGCTTAATTTACTTAAATATCTCAGGGTACTTTTTTAAAAAGGAATGAGAAACAACTGATTGACTACTCTTAAATATATAATTTTCAGGTAAAAGCTTCACATATTGCTTTTGAAGTTCCGTTAAATCATTATTTAACTTTCTGTTTTTAATTTGAAGAGAAAACTCCTTAACAGCATCGTATATATCATCTTCACTATTATCCATATATTCGTAACCGTTTTCAGACAATCCCTTACTGTCGAAGGTAAAAATTAAAGGTTTGCTATCCGAGGCTGATAATGTTTTTCCTGCACACACATCAAGCATACTTACCTCTAAACCATGTTGTAATAAACGTTTTGGGATAAAGCGACTATTTTGACCAAAGCCGGGTAGAAAAGGAACAGAATTAACAATAATTGTTGGTGTCTCAAATATTGCAGCGACACTCAATGGCCCTGATGTTGTAGCAATAAAAAAATCACAAATACTTAACAAGAATATTTCTAAAAAATCACCATATTCCACATCTCGCTCATGGCAAAAATCAAAATAATTAGCTGAACCCAAAGCAATAGATTGATTGCTATTTGCTCCGATACGAATAACTTTGTAGCCCTCTTCAATAAGATACTCGATAGCTAAACGATAACTATCAATGTGTGTGTCACGGTAATCATGATATGAAAAATCTCGCTGAGGAAACTTATTACTTAAATAATTACTATCTCTTAAATGCAAACAAATGATTTTATCTTGTTTACTTATACCAAGTTTAGCTAATAACGACCAACCAAAAGCAACATCTTCCTCTGGTACTTTAACGACTTCAGTTGTCGATTGATAAATTTCAATTAAATTCTTAGTCCCTTGAGCATTGATTTCAAGAGGATTTTTTCCTCTTAATGTATGATTGAGATCATAAGGAAATTCAGCATAAAAATAATCATCAAGTAACATAGGGCGAGTGCCATACAATCGAAACCAAAAAGGGCTTTCAATAATGTTGCTGTAACTTTTCAGTAAATCGTATAAATAAGTGTTAGCTACTGGTAGTGCATCACTAATAAATATATATAAACAATCTTCTTCACCATTTTGATTTAAACGAAGCAAAGGTTCAATTTCACACGCTAAATGACCAACACGATTAGTAGTCATAATATTAATTTTTACTGTCTTATATTTAGTGTCTACTCCAACTAATAAGTTTAATAGCAACTTCTGACACTCTTGATCATTTTCATCAATGCTAAGGGCAAACACAAGTGCAACTAGAGCTTCTGCTACATTATTCACTTCCATATAAGCTTTATAAAGTAATACAAAACCAGTAACGTCTGTACTACGTATATTAACGTAGTGTTGTAACAACTGAATGTTTTTTGTTACTTGGCCTAATCCATCGAGAGCTTTGAGTTTATATAAAACATACTCTGCATTATTAGGATCTTTAATAAGCAGTTTATTGGCAACAATTAACAATTTTTGAAATTCATGAGCTTGTTCATATGAAGCTAAGGATTCCTGTAATGCTTTAATTTTTATAGTTTCCAATTGATTGGCCTTTTTGAATAAGATAATTTCTTGACCCAATCAAATTAACTGACAAGGCTAAATATTGAAATAAATATATTGCTCCAACAACTAAGAAAGCAAAAAAAATGCCAATAAACATAAATAACAATATATTTATTTATGACACTACGGGCAATGACATGTATCCCTTGTCGTAATGGCGTTAAACTTGCTTGTAAATCATTAAAAGACTAATACTATAACAAATAAAAGTCATTATTTTGACAAATATAACTAGTTAAAAATTAGTAACTTAATTATAGTGTGAGTAATATTGTCAGCTTTCTAACTAGCGGTATATAAATGCAAAACTCTAACATATTACAAAGTGAAAAATTCCAATTAAATAATTATAATGAACAATATCTTTACTCTGTAAATCGTAATACCTTCCTCAAAGAAAGCTCTCAGAGCATTTATAAACGTCATTTCACTGAAAGCCTTGATAAAGAAGAGAGTTTATACATTATTTTTGGTACTGATTCCGGTTTATTGGCCAGTTATATTATCAATAAAGAAGCGCCAAAAAACACCCGTTACCTTTTTATCGAATTACCGCATATTATTAATCAAATAAAAAAAACCTTGCCTAATGAGTATGACGAAGAAACCTTTTCATTTGCAACTCCCGAGAATTGGAAAGAAAGAGCAAATAAGCTGGAATTGGATATATATATATATAAAGACAACTTATATCTAATAAAATCTTTGGCTGCTGTAGATTGTTATTTAGTTGACTACAGTGTTATTAATCAAAAGATTAATCGTGAATTAGACATTGTTATTTTTTTCACTAGAGCTTTAGTTGGTGTATTTCCTTTCATGACCAAACAGCTAATGAATTTAACGGAAAACAGACACTCTTCAACATTATTAAATGATATATTCAAAGGAAAGACGTGTGCTATTTTGGGTGGAGGCCCCTCTCTAGATGATGATATAAATTGGATTAAAGCCAATCAAAAAAATATTGTAATAATTGCGGTATCCCGTATTGCTAAAACATTATTAAAACATGAACTTATTCCGCATATTATTGTATCAGTCGATCCATATGAACTTAGCTTTGACGTCAGTAAAGAATTATTAAAACTACCTAAACATGTACTTTTCTTGCAATCTAATTGTGTAACTCCTTTCTTACTATCACAGTGGCATGGACGAAGTATTTACATTGGTAAAAGGTTTCCATGGGAAGAGAAGTCAGACAAAGACGTAAATGTCGTTGGCGGCCCAACAGTGACGAATGCGGCCTTAAAAGCAGCTATAGAAATGGGGTTCAGCAATATATTATTGTCTGGTGTAGATTTATGTTATTCAAAAAATGGCGTTAGTCATGCTGCCAATAGTAATGAAGCTAATACCGGTCCAACTTTAAGTCAGCAAGGTCTGTGGGTAGAAACGTATGCGGGGCACAAAGCTGAAACGCCTATAGCTTTCGACAATGCCGTATTAAAACTTTCGGAACAAGCAGCACAAGCATTAGATCAAGGCGTTAATATTTATAATCTTTCTGAAAATGCGGCTAAAGCAGAACATATTACTCATGTGCCCACTTCAGCACTTTCATTTGAAAATGAGTCCGATAATATATCTCAGATCATAAATGATGCTATTCCATCTAAAAATGCCAATAATATTCGAAAGGATAATAATTATGTTTTAGCAAATGTATCAAAAATGCTAAAAAACATACAAGAAATCAAATTATTGGCACAAGAAGCTTTACAATGTAATGAAAAACTATTTAAAGAAAAAGGCAAAGAAAGTGATAATTTCAAGTATAAAATCCGTATGGATAAAATAGAAAAGAAACTTGATGGCCACTACAAAAAAACAACCAATTTTATTAAAAACTTCGGCTTAGATCGATTTATATTATCTGTTCAAACCTCTCATGAAATCTGGTCAGATGAAAAAATACAAGAAACAGGGGCTAAATATTATCAAGCTTATTTAGACTCATGTAATACCTTAATTGAACATTTAAGTGAAACAGTCGTAAGAGTTAATAGCCGTATTGAAGAAGAAAAGCCGAATCCTAACTTTGAGTTACTATTTAATCAGTGGAAAAAAGATAAACACTACGGTCGTTCACAAGTCTGGCAAGAATGTATAGAACATAAAGACATAACCCTGTCTCCAGAAGTACAAATAAAGCTTAATGAATTTACTACACCATTTATGGCGGTAATAGATAACGAAAAAACGGCCCATCTTGCAAAAATGGAAAGGTTAGCTTCTTTAAACGGCGTAAAACGAAAAATAGTCACCTTGTTTAATCAAAGTAATTTTGATGGTTTACACGCAATGATTAATAGCTTGGGTTTATACGACGAAAAAAACGCCAACTTTCAACAAGCACGAGAATTATGCACACTCGGTCAAGCATACTTAGCAAGATTAAGTAACAATTATGAAAATGCTCTACATTTTTTTGAACAGTTACCTGAAAAAATGGTTACTGAAGATGAATTGCAACAGATAACTTCATTAGCAATCAAACTGGGGCTTTATGAACAAGCAGAAAATTCATTAAGAAAACTTTCCGATGCTGCAAATATTTTCACGCCTAAATATGCAAAAATATTAAGCTTAATTGGAAAGAAACAACAAGCCATTGATATTTACAATAAATACTTAGTTGAAGAACCTGAAGATTTTCATACACTACTGAGTTTGGGAAAACTATATTTCGACTCTAATAACTATGAATCGGCTCAATTAGCCTTTCAGTATGTTTTGAATAAAGAAGTTAATAATATTGAAGCTCAAGAATATCTAAAAAAGATCCTCGAGATAAATAATTAATAAAGAAAATGTTCAGATATTATTTTTTACTGGCTATATAATAAATAGTATCTGTTTTTTTTATTTTCTCTAAAATATTTTTATACTCTAAGAGGTTAGAGAATAACTCAGTAAATTTAATGTCTCCACCTGACTTTCCATTTTTAAACCAAGACAAATGGTTATCAAGTCCATACCTTTGGTGGTAAATAACGTTATCCTTAACGAACCCTGCTTTATTAAAAACATAATCTAAGGAGGTTTCGTTATAAACCATTGGATGCATTGGCTGAAAAATAAAGTCTTTATATTCGTTACTGTCAAAAAGTGAAATCAGTGGATCTTCAGAGTGAGGAACTTCAATTAAAATAACGCCACCATCTTTAAGTAATGTTTTACATTTATTAAGAAAGTTTTGTGGTTCTCTAATATGTTCAAATACGTGGAACATGCAAATCAAATCAAAATTTGATTCCTTAACCAGGTCAAGAGAAGCGTATACATCACCATTGACGAACTGCTCGGAATACTCCCTATTTTCATCAGCTAACTCACATGCATAAGTCTCACATCCATCGAGTAAAGATAAGAAAGCACCGGTCGATGAACCTACTTCCAACACCTTTTGGTTATTAAAATGATCAGCAACGACGACTAAACGCTCTTGAGCAACAACTTTACTCTGTTGATGGAACTCTTCGACAGAACGAGTTAGCGTTACCCCTCTTTCTTTTACATGAATATTATAGTTCTTATAAAATTCATGTTCTTCTTTTTCTGTCATTATGGGATCTATAAAAATCAATTCACATTGATGACACCTGAACACACTACCATTATCTATAGACCAAACTTTATTGTGAATTAATGTACTAGTGGATTTACAGTTAGGGCAATTCATCGCTTTATCCTTCAATCATTAAGCTTTTGGTATTTCATTATTAGCGATAATGGCTTCCGCTAAAAGAAAGTCAATTCGTGTATCAATGTCCACAGAAGTTTCACGTGACATTTTGTATGCATATATATGTTCTTTAAGAAATAAACTATTAAATTCTTTAAATTTATCAGTTTTACAAATATATATTGCACCATTTAATCTATAGGACTTAGGTAAATCTTGGCTTCTAGAATTGAAATCAATATTTTTAATAAAATCGGTCATATCACTATTCTTAGGTAAAGTTCCTGTCCAACTTATTGGGTGTTCCAATTCACACACAGAAATAACAGCATCCACTTTGTTTAAGAATAAATGTTCAATTGCTTCATCAATATGTCTTTCGACTCTTAGTGGCGTTGTAGGGTTCAAATATACAATGTAATCAAATTTTTTATTACATTCGACTTCATAATAATCAATAGCATGACGTATAACATCAGAGCTAGTTGCCATGTCACTAGAGAAAGCGGCAGGTCTTATAAATGGAGCTACTGCCCCTAATTCTTTCGCTATATTTATAGTTTGTTCATTGTCAGATGTAACTAAGACTTCATCTATAAAGCCACTTTTGAGTGCAGACTCTATAGTTCTTGAAACCAGAGGCTTACCTGCTAACATTAATAGGTTTTTATGTAGTAAGCGTTTACTTCCCCCTCTGGCCGGGATTATCGCTAAAAACGTTTTATTCTTATACATCCTTAAGCAACCTTTTAATTTCTTTCAAATAAGTTAATGATTGATAAGTCGGAAGAATCATCCCTTTTCGCGCAAGTTCATGAGTTACTGGAGTTTGTGACTTACAATAAGGCTTATAAATATCCATATCACTTAGTGGGAAGAAAAATGCTCTAACGTCAATACCACGATTTTTGAAATTTTCAATGTATGCATCACGATCAAATTTTTCATCTATTAAAATACTTACTAACCAAGTAATCTTAGTTCTATTTTTCAAGTCAAATTTTTGAAACTCGATCTCATGATTATCTTTAAAAATATCTTTATATGTATCTTCATACGTTAATCGATTTTTATGATTTTCAGAAATATTCTCTAATTGAGCAAGACCTATTGCTGCTTGTAAGTTTGTCATTCTGTAGTTGAAACCAACTTGGTCATGCCAATAACGACGAGTTCTACTCATCCCATGATCTCTTAACATCCTTATTTTATCATCTAGCTGCTCATCGTTAGTTATGCACATCCCACCTTCGCCAGTTGTAATCACTTTGTTTCCAAAAAAAGAAAAACATCCTACATCACCTATACTACCGACTTTCCGGTCTTTAAACATTGCACCATGCGCTTCGGCACAATCTTCGATAACTTTTAACTGAAATTCTTGGGAGATATCCATAATAGCATCCATATCACAGACTTGACCGTATAGGTGGACAGGGATTATGGCCTTTGTTTTAGGTGTAATAGCCTCCAGAATTCTTTTAGGATCAATGCACCAACTATCCTTCTCCACATCGACAATAACAGGAATAGCGTTAGCATGAAGTACGGCATTGATGGTTGCCGCAAATGTGAGGTCTGGAACAATAACCTCATCTCCTTCACCGACACCTAATGCCAATAGAGCCAAGTGCAAAGAGGATGTTCCATTGCTTACCGCACTACCGTACTGACAACCACAATATTCGGAAAAACCTTTTTCAAATCTGTCAATGTACTCGCCACTGCTCGATATCCACGAACTCATAAATGCGTCGGTTAGATATTTAAACTCGTTACCGTTTAAGCTAGGTATTGCTACAGGTAAATATAAATTTTGGTTATATTCAAAAAGATCAACGACTACATGATTACTATCAACGATGGGAATAATTTTAACTTTTTCAGATATCTTACTTTTTAAAGCATCGTAATCATCATATTGATGACCATAAATATAATTTGCAAGCACTATGGATGATACTTTTTCTTGTAAACCAATATCATTTAACAGAGCTCGCCGTATATCACCGTCTGTTATTGTTCCGCAGAGCTTCCCCTGATCATCAGTAATAAATGCAATGCCTTTAGCATTCTCATTAATAACTTTAATGACCTCAATCAAACTATCATTTTGGCTACACTGTAGTTGTTCAATCATTGAATTACCCCTTGTAGTAAATCATGACTTTGTTTAATACTAGCCATGCTTTCATAAACCTCAATTGTGAAATCTTTCTTCTTTAAATTTTGCTGTTTTAATAAGTTAGTTAGATCAGAGTTATCAGATAAACAATTATTTAAATCATGTAAGCCGTCATTATCACTGATGTGAACGTAATCACTCACTTTTAGCATATTTAATAATTCAATCTCAAAATTTAAATTTAATGTTTTTGCACTTACTTTTAAATGAGCGACATCTAACAATAAGTTAAATGCTATTTTTTGTCTTAAGTCGATATAATCGTCATGATTACACAACATAAATACTGTTTGACCATCGTAACTATTAAAATTTGAACTCGAATAGACATTATTCTCTATATATAAATCAAGATTTCCAGCAAATAATTGTAATTCTTTGAATCTTTGACAAAATAGTTCTATCGCCAGTTTTTTATCGAATAAGTTGGTTCTTGTTAATTTTTTACCTATTTCGTTCAAAGATATATTAAGAAAAAATCCAGCATGGAAAGCAAATTTTGTTGATCCAAGATTTTTTGATAACAAAACAGATTTTTGTAAATTTGTTATCGTTTTTACATAAACCTCTTCATCAACAGAAGCTAAATTTAAAACAAAAGGTTCTTCAGGCGGAGGAAAATAATTATGGCAACGATAATTCAGCTTATATTTATCTTTTAATTCTAATAAGTCCTCTTCCATTTGTTCATAGGGCTCAGTTCCTCCTGAAAGCTCAATATTACTAAAACCATTGATGGCTAACTCTTCAACTGAGTCTTTAATTTTTTTATTGTTTTTAATGCAGGAAGTTGATATATAGATCATATTTATCCTTTAAATAGTTATCAGCTCATCTTTGATAAAATCACGCGAGGCCTGTTTACCCATAATATCTTGATAATAAATTGGAGATATTCCTTGCCCCCCCGTTCTTTTCGCAATAATACTATTTTCATCAAAGATTTCACCCGCTTTAATATCATTTAAAGCAACTAAACATTTCTGTAAAGACATTCGAGTATCCATTTCAGACAGACTAGGTTTCTTAATATGACATCCCATAAAGGAGTCAACTCTTCGTACTTGTTTTACAAAATCATGAAGTTCCTCTGGAGACAAGGATGCGCTATGATCAGGTCCTGTTTTCAATTTATCAAGTGTAAAGTGCTTCTCAACTACCTTTGCTCCCATAGGAATGGCAAAAGGAGCTGCCCCCATACCTACACTATGATCAGAATAGCCAATTAACACATCAAAATGTTTTTTAAATGTCTCAAGTACAGACAAGTTAACTTCATCATCTCGAATAGGATAATTAGCCGTACAATGAAGTAAAACAACATCTTTATTGAATTCATGTATCGTTGTAAGTGCCATTTCTACCTCGGCTAAATAAGTCATTCCGGTAGATAAAAAGATAGGTTTGCCCTTCTGGGCTATTTTTTTCAAAAAAGGTATGTTGGTCGCATCTGTTGATGAGACTTTATATGCAGGGAGATCTAAATTATCAATTTCATCTAAACTATATTCATCAAAAGGGGTGGTTAAAAATATAATCCCCTTTTGAGAACTATAACTTTTTAATTCTATATTTTGTGCTTTGCTAACTTCTAGCTTTTTAAGCATGTCGAATTGCGATTCTGTATTTGATGTTGTTTCTTTTTGATAAGATGCTTTTTCTACAGTACGTAGGATAAGGTCTTCTGTTCTAAATGTTTGAAACTTTACAGCATCTGCTCCTGCTGCAGCGGCTAAATCAATTAATTTTTTAGCAAATTCGATATTGCCGTCATGATTAACGCCAGCTTCAGCAATGATAAAAGTTGGAGATTTAGCTGATATCGTTTTATTTTTAATCTTAATTACTCTATTAAATTTCACTTCTTTCCCTTCTTTTAGACAAACCTAAAATATTTTTCTCAAAATATAGGATTTACTATAACCATCAAATAATTTAAAACAATGATATATTTGATTAAATGAAAGAACGCAGACGTAATTAAGAATAAAAATACAATTATAGTATGAGTTTTTTATAGGCTTTAATTGCTTTTTTACTTTTTACTTGCTGAGATAGCTTTGCGGAGATCTCTTGACTTTGTTTAAGAGCAAATTGTACTGACAATGCATCTCTTTTTTGAATACTTTTTAAAAATTCACGATATTCATCTGTTAATTCACTAGAGGCGTTTGTATCATTTAATTCAGCAACTTCTTCAGCGAGCTTTTCAAGCAATGATTGACGCTGAAGCAACAGCGACTCGCACTCTTCTTCATTTTCATTTTTCAGTAATTGTTCAACCTTACTTGAAAGTTCGTCAATTTTTCTAAACAGCTGCTCAATAGCCAAACTTAAGCACCTTTAGCTAATTTATTTTTCTCTTTAAGTAAATCATGACCTTCTTGCTTTGAAGTTTCAGGCATTTCGAACCATGCATTTCGCAAAGGTTTTATTAATTCAATAATTCCATCGACACGAGTTGCATCCATTGAAAGACTGGAATCATTTATTACATCAATACAATAAATATATAAATCATCAAAGCGTCTAGAAACTATAGGCTCGGCATCAAAATCTAATGAATTTCTCAATGCTGAAACTATATTTATAAATTTTGAAACCGTTTGAGACTTTAGTTCATAATCTTTACGTTCAATAGCGCCTTTTGCTATCGCCAAGCTTTGCAATGCGCCATCAAACATCATCAAAATAATTTGATGCGGTTCAGAGCTCATAATAGTGCTTTCGATATCAACTTTTTTATATGCTTTTAAATTCTGTCTCATAAATCTCTCCTACGTTCTTAAAATAGAGTCTGCGACTAATCTTTCTTTATCGGGGCTAATGCGGAAGTTAAAAAAGTAGAAGTCGCATTAAATCCTGCTACGGTAGAGTCAAGGAATGAAAACCGACTACGTAATGTATTTTCGTAATCCCTTAATCTAGCTTCTAGTGTTGTATAATCTTCTTTTATTCCCGTTAAATCTAAATTTAGTGCCGTTTGTCTTTGTGTCAAAGATCCGTCAGAATCATTATAGCTATTGATTAAGGTGTCTATTTGACTGACTACTCCGTCTGTACCTGCAAAAATCGCTCCAACTTCATCAAGGTTATTAGCAATTGAATCTTTGAGTTGATCAGCGCCTGATATCATTGTGCCAAGGCTCGTCGCAGATATTTCTAGTTTTCCTTCTCTATTAACTAAAATACCTATACTACCAAGTGAATTTAAATCACCAGAAATCGAAGAAACTGTACTTGTGACAATACTACTCAGTTGATTTTTCATTGATCTAAGATCAGAGTCAAAAGCTAAACGGCCTTGAACTGGAGCACCTAAACCAATCATATTTTCGACTAGTGCATTATAACCAGCAACAAAATCACTTATTAATGTAGAAGCGACGCTTGTGTCTTGGGAGATATCTAAGGATGTAGCACCAGATGCAGTTTCTTTTTTTGCAATAATTGTGACATCTTCAATACTGTTTTTAAATTCATTGGTTGAACTAGTTACTAGATTACCGTCAATTTCAATCTTGCCATCTTGAGCAGAGTTAGTCTCTGTCGTGGTAGCTAAACTTGTTAAGGCCGCATCACCTGTCGTAACAGTTAACGTATTAGCAGTCCCTGTTTGTGTTGAGCTATAACTTAAAAAGGTACCTCCATCATGGTTAACCAAGGTAACATTAACGCCAAAATTAGTAGTTTCTTCATTAATTTTATCGCGAATGGTCGATAGATCATCTGCAGCATCTATAGCCACATTAAAGGTGTCACCATTTGCTGAAGAGAACGTTAAAGAGCCTGTACCAACCGTTGTAGATGAATCAGTAAAGTCTGAGGTTTGAAGACGAGTCGCTTCTGCAAGTTGAATGACTTCTATAGAAAAGGAACCGTTAGTAGCAAAGCCGTTAGTGGATACTGAGACATCATCATTACTTACGTCGACTGTTTGCTTATAGAAATCCTCAATTGATTCAAGCTTTTTTGCTGCACTTTGAAACGTAGATAAAGCTGATTTAAAGCTACCTATACCGGATAGTTCAGTTCGAACACGGTCTTCTTTTTCTTGCAGGCGTATTTCTGTTGGAACAGATTCTGCTGTTACAAAAGCTTCAATAAGTGACTCTAAGTCTAAGCCTGAGCCTATACCCGCTTGTGTAATATTCATATCTATTCCTCTTCAAATACATTTACCTCTAAATAAAAAGAGGTTTAATTAGATATTTTCATCAAGAAGTATACCAGTTTTTTGACTTATATCTTGCTGAAGATCAATTATCCGTTGTGCAATAGAAAGTATTTCTTCTGAAGGGAATTGTTTAATCAACTCATTGCTTTCCGAATCAAAGATTTTAATCACTGTTTTTTCAGATCCATCATCTTGAGTAAAGTTGACGGTACGTACTGGCATGTTAATAAATTCTGAAATTGTTTTCATTGCATCAGAAACATTAACAGATTGATCCAATGCTTCGGCTTCTTCAGCCTTTATATCTTTATTTACCTGCTCTTGATTAAGTTCAATGGTCTTTGGTAATTCTTCAGATTTTTTAACTTCAACAGCCGTGATATTTTCTAGTGCAATAGCCTTCATTGAATCTTTATCAATAACCTCTGCTTTTTGCTTTGAAGAATTACTTGATAGAGCAATATCATCAAGAGATACTACCTGATTGTTTTTAAAAGCATTTATTGACATCGTACACCTCCAAACATCTAATCCTTAAAACCAAAATGACACTCAAACCTTGAGTGTCATTATTTTGTCGCTATAACATCAACGTCTATAATAATGACAATGCTATTTGCGGCTGCTGGTTTGCTTGTGCAAGCATTGAGCTTGATGCCTGTTGTAATACTGAACTTTTCGCTAATGCCGCACTTTCTGCTGCATAATCAGTGTCAAGTACACGCGAACGTGAAGCACTTAAGTTTTGTGCCGTATTATCATTACTGCGAATAACTGATGAGAAACGGTTTTGCTTCGCACCTAGATCAGCACGAGTTGTATTAACTTTTGTCAACGCACTATCTACCAAACCAATCGCTGAATTGGCAGCAACAGCAGTAGAAATATTAGCAGTGGTTGTAGAAAGCATTGCATCGCCATCAAAATCTTGCCCTATAGAAATTGTAATCGTTTGACCGCCATCAGCACCAACTTGGAAATCTTTAGCTATAAACGAAGAATCTAAAAGGTTTTGACCCGCAAATGATGTTTGGTCTGATATACGCGTTAATTCAGTTTCTAGTTCCTGGAATTCTGCATTTAGTGCAGTTCTATCTGCCTGAGTATTTGAACCGTTAGCTGCTTGAACTGCTAATGTACGCATACGCTGAAGGTTGTTCGTATATTCGTCTAATGCACCTTCCGCAGTTTGTGCCAGAGATATGCCGTCATTGGCATTTCGTGACGCTTGGTTTAAACCGTTGATTTGTGATGTTAAACGACTTGAAATTTGTAAACCCGCCGCATCATCCTTCGCACTATTGATTCTTTTACCTGAAGATAAGCGCTCGAAATTTCCGGCTAAATCATTGGTTGCGTTAGACAATTGACGTTGCGAGTTCAAAGACTGAACATTACTATTAACTACTAAAGCCATTTTAATACTCCTGGGTAATTATTACCCTGTACTATATAAATTTATATTTCTTAATTATGCTATCGGAAGAAAATTGAATTACTTTAAATATTTTAGTAATAACTTTACTTTCCGATAGGCTTTATTCATCAATAAATAAAGCCTTTGCAGATAAATCGACAATTATAATAATGACAATGCTATTTGTGGTTGTTGGTTTGCTTGCGCTAGCATTGAACTTGATGCCTGTTGTAATACTGAACTTTTCGCTAATGCCGCACTTTCTGCTGCATAATCAGTGTCAAGTACACGCGAACGCGAAGCACTTAAGTTTTGTGCCGTATTATCATTACTGCGAATAACTGATGAAAAGCGGTTTTGCTTAGCACCTAAATCAGCCCTAGTCGTATTGACCAAAATTAACGCGGCGTCAACTCGGCCTATTGCCGTTGATGCTTGACCAGCGGTAGAAATCGTTGTAGCTGCTGCACCTAACATCGAAGTAGCATCAAAATCTTGTGCTATAGAAATAGTAATTTTTTGACCGCCATCGGCACCAACTTGAAAATCTTTTGCGGTGAAGGTAGAGTCTAAAAGATTTTGACCTGCAAACGAAGTTTGATCAGATATGCGCGTTAATTCCGTTTCTAACTCACTGAATTCTGCATCAAGTGCAGTTCTATCAGCTTGAGTATTTGACCCATTTGCTGATTGTACGGCCAGTGTACGCATACGTTGAAGGTTATTAGTATACTCATCTAACGCGCCTTCAGCGGTTTGTGCTAAAGAAATACCATCGTTCGCATTTCTTGACGCTTGGTTCAAACCATTAATTTGAGAAGTCAAACGACTTGAAATTTGTAAGCCTGCTGCATCATCCTTAGCGCTATTGATTCTTTTACCCGAAGATAAACGCTCAAAGTTGCCAGCCAAATCATTGGTTGCGTTAGACAATTGACGCTGCGAGTTCAAAGATTGAACATTACTATTAACTACTAAAGCCATTTGAATACTCCTGGGTATTACACCCTATAAAAAGATTGTTAGACGAAGCAATTAAAGTGTATTGGTCAATGCTTCTTAAAATCTTTATCGGACACATTAAAAATAACTTTAAATGTTTTTTAAATAATTATTAAAAAAAACGAAATGAAAAACTAAGCAACTGAATAGATAGGGTTTAAATCTAAAGACAATTTAATTAATCATGTTTAAAATTTAACTTTATAGGAACAAAACATAAAATAACGATTAAACCTGTAAGCTCACTCAATAATTGAGTTGGAAGATATCGGAGACTTTTATTTCAGGGCAAAAAAAAAGCCCATATAAGAGCTTTTTCTAATTTCAATATTGTTATTAGCCTTATTGCAATAATGAAAGTGCAATTTGGGGTTGTTGATTCGCTTGGGCCAGCATTGAGCTCGAAGCCTGTTGCAATACTGAACTTTTTGCTAATGATGCACTTTCTGCTGCATAATCGGTGTCCATAACTCTCGAACGTGACGCTGATAAGTTTTGCGCAGTGTTATCATTACTACGAATGACTGAACTAAAACGATTTTGTTTAGCACCCAGGTCTGCTCGAGTACTACTCACAGTACTTAGGGCGGTATCAATTTTACCGATTGCGGTTGATGCTTGAGCAGCAGTTGATACTGTTGGTGTACTAATGATTACTGAGGCAGCAAAATCTTGTGGAATGGATAAACGTATCGTTTGCCCTCCATCAGCACCAATTTGAAAATCTTTGCCCACATAGGCGCCATTTAGCAAGTTTTCACCCGCAAAGCTTGCTTGATCTGAAATTCTAGTTAGTTCTGCTGCAAGCTCTTGGAATTCAGAATCTAACGCTGCTCTATCTGCTTGAGTATTTGAGCCGTTAGCTGCCTGTACACCCAATGTTCTCATTCGCTGTAAAGCGTTGGTGAATTCATCTAAAGCGCCTTCTGCGGTTTGCGATAGAGAAATACCATCATTGGCGTTTCGTGTTGCTTGGTTCAAACCATTTATCTGTGAGGTCAAGCGGCTTGAAATCTGTAAACCAGCGGCATCATCTTTTGCACTGTTGATACGTTTACCAGAAGACAAACGCTCAAAATTTGTTGTTAATGCATTGGTTGAATTTGCCAGTTGACGCTGGGAATTCAACGATGCGATATTACTATTGACGACTAAAGCCATTGTTATCATCTCCTAAAGTTTAGGTTGTGGCTCTCAGATAACAATAT
>Ga0209396_1001364_pt1 | contig 27277 bp, 21 predicted proteins | sample GOMGulsemesocosm_6_FD_184638 | JGI IMG/M metagenome (GOLD analysis project Ga0209396, IMG submission 184638) | Methane-oxidizing microbial communities from mesocosms in the Gulf of Mexico - GOM8C Gulf of Mexico (SPAdes) (version 2) | ecosystem: Environmental > Aquatic > Marine > Cold seeps... | reverse complement strand
CGTGGGCTGGATTGGGCGATTTCTTCAACGTTGGCCATGCCCAATGTTGTTTCGATCAAGGCTTCAATACCGATTTTGTGGTCACCGAAACCCATCGCGTCTTCAATTTGAGTCAACATGGCGTCAACCATGTATACGTCAGCAGCCTTACCTACTTTAGGGATTAGGATAGTGTCTAGGTACTGGCCGGCCTGCTCAACGATGTCAACAACGTCACGATACATGAAGTGTGTGTCGAGGCTGTTAATACGAACACAAACTGTGATGCCTTTTTCACGCCAGCCGAAGTTTTTTAGTGCTTCGATGGTTTTTTTGCGAGCTTCCGGCTTATCAGCTGGGACTACGGCATCTTCACAGTCAAGGAATACAACATCAGCATCACTGTTGGAAGCCTTTTCCATCATAGACATGTTGGACGCTGGTACAGCTAGTGTGCTGCGCTGCAGGCGAGGGCGTGCTGGTTCTGGTTGAGTAAAGCTCATTAGTACTACTCCTCATTGTTAAACTTAAAAAATTAAAATTGAAAACGGTTAAGGATTCAGAATTCTTTTAGGGCTAAAGCGAGCAAGCTAGCCGGAATTGGCGCGTATTCTAAGAGAGTTGGCCTATAATCGCAATAAATGAGACGGATTCTCACCATTCATAAGGCTTATAAAGTGTCATTGCCTGGATATGAATGACTATAAGCCCAGTGACGAAATTATCTCTTAAACGCGTATTGCCCGGGATCTTTTTATCTAGCTAGATGCGTGCGGGAAATGCGCAGTGCCACTCAGCTACTGACATATATTTCAGGTCAGGACCGGCTATGATACGAAATTATCGACTTTGATAGTAGTTTTTCTGTTGTCGGCCATAAATCAGGGTGCAAACAAGGATCAAAGGGCGCTAACAAAAAAGCCGGCGCAAGGCCGGCTTTTTTTAAATCAGTTGTTGTTAAACAACTTGATCTCGCAGTGGTTTCTCATCGAAGAAAGCCACCAGGTTCTCTACGACACGCATACCCATGGCAACACGTGTTTCCAGTGTTGCGCTACCCAGGTGAGGTAGCAGTACGGTGTTTTTCAGGGCGATCAGTTCGTCAGGGACGTTTGGCTCGCCTTCAAATACATCCAGGCCTGCGCCAGCGATGGTGCCGTCTTTCAGGGCCGCAACCAGTGCGACTGGATCGATTACGTCACCGCGCGCTGAGTTGATCAGGTGTGCATGTGGCTGCATTTTCTTCAGCGCAGCTGCGTCGATTAGGTGATACGTAGACGCGCCGCCTGGGCAATGCAGGGCAACAAAGTCAGACTTCTCCAGAACTTCATCAAACGTACACTCTGTAGCGCCGAAGTGGTTGATCACTTCTTTTGCGGGTGGATACGGGTCAGAGAACAGGATCTTCATGCCGAAACCAAAGTGCGCTTTTTTAGCCATCGCCTGAGAGATACGACCGAAACCGATCAGACCCAGAGTTTTGCCAGTCACTTTAGTGCCCATCATGTGAGTTGGGCGCCATCCAGTCCACTCTTTAGTGCGAACGTGCTGATCACCTTCAGCCGCGCGGCGTGCAACCATCATCATCAGCGTCATGGCTGTGTCAGCAGTGCAGTCAGTCAGTACTTCCGGGGTGTTGGAAACGGTCAGATTTGCGGCTTTGGCAGCTTCCAGGTCGATGTGGTTAAAGCCGACACCGTAGTTGCCCAGAATCTTGGCGGTGATGCCGTCGGCGCCCAGTACTTCAGCGTTGATGGCGTCAGATACCGTTGGACACAAAGCGTCACAGTTGCGCAGCGCTTCCTGCAGTTCTGCTGTTGTCATCGGGACGTCAGATTCATTCAGCTGCACGTCGAACAGTTCTTTCAAACGGGTTTCGACTTCTTCAGGCCACCTGCGGGTGACAATAACCTTAGGTTTGCTCATTGTTAATTATCCTCTAGTTCGAGATTCGCCGTGTGGCTGATTTGCAGCATTGGGGAATGCTGATGGCGCGCTTAATATTGCTGAAACGCGACCTAAAATAAGGTCGGCTATTATTATGGAAGGCTTGTTCTGAGTCAATACTGTAGCGTCGGGGTAGGGTTTTTGGGGCTATTTTATCGCGGTTGCTGGAAATGCTAAGATGCGCCCCTGTTTATTTTTTTGATTGAGCCGTTATGAGTTTTAATAAAGTAGAGCATTCGTCGCTGGGTAAAGAGGTGGCCTACACTTCAACCTATTCTCCTGAACTGTTGTTTCCCGTGCCGCGCGCAAAAGTATGGGCTAGCAAAGGTTTGGATAGCTGTCCGTTCCAGGGTTATGACATCTGGAATGCTTATGAAATGTCCTGGTTGAACAGTAAAGGGTTGCCGCAGGTGGCAGTGGGTGAGTTTCGAGTGCCTGCTGAATCAGCTAACTTGATCGAATCAAAATCTTTTAAGCTGTACCTTAATTCCTATAACCAAACTCGTTTCGAAAACTGGTCGCAGGTGACAGCGAGCTTGATTAATGATTTGTCAGCCTGTGCCGGTGCGCCGATTGAGGTGGTCTTGCATCGTGTAAAAGACACGCCGAAAATTCAAAGCGGCTTTGATGGTGTCTGTCTCGATGATTTGGATGTTGAGATTGAGGTTTATGATGTGGATGCTTCACTGCTTGCTACGGCTGGCGAAGAGGTTGTCACTGAAACGCTTTATAGTGATTTGTTGCGCTCTAATTGTCCGGTTACCGGCCAGCCCGACTGGGGCAGTGTTTGTATTGAATATACCGGCAAAAGGATTGATCGCGAGGGGCTGCTGAAGTACCTGGTGTCGTTCCGTGAGCATTCGGGTTTTCACGAGTTATGTGTGGAAACAATTTTTGTGGATTTATTGCAGCACTGCGCGCCCAGTGAGTTAACGGTTTATGCGCGTTATGTGCGCCGGGGCGGCTTGGATATTAATCCGCTGCGCTCTACGTCAGCTTCGGGTGTTGGTAATATTCGGCTGGCGCGGCAGTGACACGATATGTTATTCCGCCCTATCACCTACATGGATATAGGTGATAGGGCGGCGTAGAATGCTAAAGCCGAGGCCGAATCCACACTTTTCAGCAGACCTTGAAGATGTCGGATCACCCGATAAAGGGCGCGAGCAAGTCCGACATGACGGGCGTTTTTAAACCTAGACCGAGGCCTCCAGCGCCTCACCTCTCAGCATCGGTCCCAAAAAGCGCCCGGTGTGCGACTCCTTCACCAGGCTGACTTCTTCGGGGGTGCCTGTCGCAACAATGTAGCCACCACCTTCGCCGCCCTCGGGGCCCAAATCAACCACCCAGTCGGCGGTTTTTATTACGTCGAGATTATGCTCAATGACCACCACGGTGTTGCCGTGATCGCGCAGGCGGTGCAGTACCGCTAATAACTGTTCCACATCGTGGAAATGCAGGCCGGTGGTCGGTTCATCAAGGATATAAAGGGTGCTGCCGGTATCTCGCTTGGAGAGTTCACGTGACAGCTTCACCCGCTGCGCTTCACCGCCGGACAGGGTGGTGGCGCTTTGGCCGATGCGTACATAGGACAGGCCGACATCCATTAGAGTGGTCAGTTTGCGGTGCAGGGCAGGCACGGGTGCGAAGAATTCATGCGCCTCTTCGATGGTCATATCCAGCACTTCGTGAATGCTTTTTCCCTTGTATTTTACTTCCAGCGTTTCACGGTTATAGCGTTTGCCCTTGCAGACGTCGCAGGGCACGTAGATGTCTGGCAGGAAGTGCATTTCCACCTTGATCAAGCCGTCACCCTGGCAGGTTTCACAGCGTCCGCCCTTGACGTTAAAGCTGAAACGGCCGGGCTTGTAACCACGTGAGCGGGACTCTTGAGTTGCTGCAAATAGTTCGCGAATGGGGGTGAACAGGCCCGTGTAGGTGGCCGGGTTGGAGCGTGGCGTACGGCCAATCGGGCTTTGATCAATATCGACCACCTTATCGAACTGCTCGAGACCTTTAATTCCTGCGTGTGGTGCGGCTTTTAAGGTGGTAGCGCCGTTTAATGCGGTGGCTGCCAGCGGGTAAAGCGTGTTGTTGATCAAGGTCGATTTGCCGGAGCCGGAGACGCCGGTGACGCAGGTCATCAGGCCAACAGGGATTTCCAGGTCGACGGTTTTCAGGTTGTTGCCAGTGGAGCCCTCCAGACGCAAGACACGATCGGGATCGATGGGGTTGCGCTCAGGAATAATAATGCCGCGTGTGCCGGACAGAAATTGACCAGTAATCGAGGCGGGATTGTTGATGACTTCTTCTGGTGTGCCCTGCGCGATGACTTCGCCACCGTGTACCCCGGCACCGGGGCCAATATCAATGACATGATCGGCTTGACGGATGGCGTCTTCATCATGCTCCACTACAATTACGGTGTTGCCCAGGTCACGCAGGTGGAAAAGAGTGTCGAGCAGGCGTTCGTTATCGCGCTGGTGCAGGCCGATGGAGGGTTCATCTAATACGTACATGACGCCCATCAGGCCTGCGCCAATCTGACTGGCCAGGCGAATACGTTGCGCTTCACCGCCGGACAACGTGTCGGCACTGCGATCCAGTGTCAGATAATCCAAGCCGACATTCACCAGAAACGATAAGCGCTGGCTAATCTCCTTAACAATCTTTTCGGCGACTTCGCCGCGTCGCCCCGGAAGGGTCAACTGTTCGAAATAACGTTTGGCTTCGCCGACCGGCAGGCGGCTCAGCGTCGGCAGGTTATTTTCTTCGATAAATACATTGCGTGCTTCAATGCGCAGACGAGAGCCGTCGCAGGAGGGGCAAGGCGCGTCGGTCAGGTATTTGGATAATTCGTCTCTCACCATTTGTGATTCGGTGGAGTGGTAGCGGCGCGACATGTTGGGCACCACGCCCTCAAAGGTGTGTTCTTTGGTGACGATGTCGCCGCGTTCGCTGAGATAGTTAAAGGGCACTTTCTCGTCGCCGCTGCCAAACAGGATAATGCGCTGCGCTTCTTCGGATAGGTCGCTGAAGGGCTGGTTGAGATCAAACTCGAAATGCTTGGCGACCGACGTCAGCATCTGAAAATAATAGGCGTTGCGACGATCCCAACCGCGAATCGCACCTTCGGCGAGCTTGTGGCCGGGCTGGCTGACGACACGGTCATGATCAAAAAATTGATGTCTGCCGAGGCCGTCACAGGTGCCGCAGGCGCCCGCCGGGTTGTTGAATGAGAAAATGCGTGGTTCTAATTCTGACAAGCTATGGCCGCATATTGGGCAGGCAAACTTGGAGGAGAACAGCAGTGTGGTATCTTCGCAAACGTCTTCTTCATCCATCGCCATCACGGTGGCGGTGCCGTCACTCAGCGTTAAGCTGGTTTCAAAGGATTCAGCCAGCCGTTGTTCTAAATCTTCACGCACTTTAAAGCGATCCACGACCGCTTCGATGTTGTGTTTCTTGTTTTTATCCAGATCGGGCAGGCTGTCCAGATCAACGATAATGCCGTCGATGCGTACACGGATAAACCCTTGGGAGCGTAACTCGCTAAATAGGTGTTGATGTTCGCCTTTGCGGCCCTGAATCATAGGCGCCAGCATCATCAGTTTGGTGCCTTCGGGTAGTGCTAAGACCTGGTCGACCATCTGGCTGATTTCCTGAGCCTGTAACGGCTTTCCGTGTTCAGGGCAGCGCGGCTCGCCGGCGCGGGCAAATAACAGGCGCAGGTAATCGGCGATTTCGGTGATGGTGCCGACGGTGGAACGTGGGTTGTGTGAAGTGGCCTTCTGTTCAATGGAAATTGCTGGCGACAGGCCTTCGATGTGATCAACATCGGGCTTTTCCATCATCGACAGGAATTGACGGGCGTAGGTGGATAACGACTCCACGTAACGACGCTGACCTTCGGCGTATAGGGTGTCGAAGGCTAAAGAGGATTTCCCCGAGCCGGACAGGCCGGTGATCACCACCAATTTGTCGCGAGGAATATCGAGGTCAATGTTCTTTAAGTTGTGGGTACGTGCGCCGCGCAGCTGAATGGATTTCATGAAGTCTGAGTCTTTGCCAAAACCGGGCATTATATAGCTTTATGCGGTTTTTAGACAAAAACCTTGCTGTTTAAATTTAGTGAGGTTGTTTTTGGTGTTTTATCGCAGCTGTAGTCGTTGTTGTAAGCGATGAAAATTGCTGCGGTTGAGCCCGAGCTCGCGAGCGGCGGCGGCTTGATTGTTGTTGTGTGTTGCCAGCGCCTGTTGAATGCGGTCACGCTGAAAAGTATCGACGGCGTCTTTCAGCGATTGCTGTCTTATGATTGGCGGAGATACAGGGGTGTCTGTTGTGAATGAGGTGATGGACAGTGACGAAACGCTGCCGATATTCAGGTGGTGGTCTGACAGGGTGACCGTACGGATGTCGCGGCCCTGCTCTGCAACGGCTTTTAGTGTGGCTCGACTTAGCAGGTGTTCCAGCTCTCGAACATTGCCGGGCCAGTCATAGTTCTGTAGTGCATATTTGGCATCATCATCAAGACGCAGCCCTTGTACGCCAAGACGGCGTTGATTGGCTTCAAGTAAGAAGCCTGCCAGCAGCAGTACATCTTTGTCTCTTTCACGCAAGGGCGGTACGGTGATGGGATAAACGCTTAAGCGGTGATAGAGGTCGGCGCGAAATCTACCTTCTGCAACTTCCTTTTGAAGGTTGCGGTTGGTTGCGGCGACAATACGAACATCGGCCTGAATAACATGATCGCTGCCAACCCGTTGAATTTCTCCGCTTTGTAGTGCGCGTAACATTTTGGCTTGGATTGGCAGCGGCAGCTCGCCAATTTCATCTAAAAACAGCGTGCCGCCGTCGGCGATTTCAAATTTTCCAGCGCGCTCGGAAATGGCGCCGGTGAAGGCGCCTTTGGTGTGTCCGAAGAGCTCGCTCTCGGCGATGTTTTCTGGCAGTGCGGCGCAGTTTACTTGCACCAGTGGCCGGGTTGTTCGGTTGGAGCGGTTATGGATTTGGCGTGCGACTAGCTCTTTTCCAACGCCTGTTTCACCGAGTATCAATACGGTTAGATGAGATTTTGCGACAATTTCGAGTTCCTGTTGCATGCGCTGCATGGGGAGGCTGGCGCCAATGATTTCGGCTGCGCTCACGCCTTCGGTTAAGGTGCGGGACACCTGTTGCTCGTGAGCGGCCCTGGCGGCGAGCTGGTCCATGCGTTCAGCTGCTTTTACGGTGGCTTCTGTCAGGCTGATAAAGGCGCGTAATTCCAGCGGGTCTATGTCGTCGAATGTTCCTGGCTCTATAGCGTCAAGCGTCAGCACGCCCCAGGGTTTTTCATCAATATACAAAGACACACCCATGCAGTCATGCACATGCAATTGCAGGTCGTGGTCTTCCACAAGGCCGTCATAGGGGTCGGGTAGTTTGGAGTCTGCGGCGAAACGTACCGGTTCTCGGGAGTGCAGTAATCTGGCAAGCCTCGGGTGTTCGTTGACTTCAAAGCGGCGGCCCATGGTGTCAACGCTTAAACCGTCGATTGCCAGCGGGCGCAGGTGGTTGCCTTCGAGGTGGAGTAGTGCTGCGGCATCACAGGGGAAAATCTGTAGCATGGTTTCTAGCAGATTATGGTAGCGTTGTTCGGCCGGAAGGTCTTTGGATAGGTCTGCAACTAGGGAGGTTAGGGCGTCAAAAAACCGAAGCGTTGTCATTTTGATATCTCTGTGTGTTGTTATGACAACAATAACAGGTTGTTATAAGGATAACAGGTGTTAATTTATCTTTTAAATCAGTGAGATAAAAGTTGGCTCGAAATTTGATAGGGCTACAGAGAAAAGGAATAAGTGCTTGCTCAATTTCATAATTTGATTTTGATCAAGTAGTGCGAATCACTAGGCCATTAAGATGCGTTTATGGCGGTAGGTGGGGTTTGCACACCAGCACTGACAAGTTTTCAGATTTTAATTTTTCTAATTTTTAAGGGGAAGACCTATGAGTTTTCAAAGGGGCTTAGCCATCAGGTTACGGTCCGGACGCGGGGATACGGTGAAGGCTGGCAGCAGCTCTTATCATTGGCTAAGTAACACAGGAGGATCAAATGGCTGATCAATTTAACAAGGGCATGGCCCGTAATATTTATTACGGGGGGGGTGTGTTTTTCTTCCTGCTTTTGGTGGGTTTAACGCTTGATACCTTGAGGGTCTTGCCTGAGCGGGATCATCGGGAAAACATTACCGAGGAAGTAGCTCACGGTAAGGAGCTTTGGGAAAACAATAACTGTATTGGTTGTCACACCCTGATGGGTGAGGGTGCTTATTTCGCACCAGAACTGGCCAATGTTTATGACCGTTATGGTCAAGGCAATGAAGAGGCTTTTAAAGCATTTTTGCAGTCGTGGATGTCAATTCAGCCATTGGGTGTTGAGGGGCGTCGTCAAATGCCGCAGTTTAACCTATCTACGGATGAGGTTGATGCTTTGGCCGCATTCCTGATTTGGACCTCGCGGGTTAACGATAACGATTGGCCGCCGAATATTCAGGGTTAAGGGGAAATAGCGATGAAATTTAGTTCACAAGCGGTCGCGAAACCGTATTTTATTTTCGCAATGATCCTGTTTGCCGGGCAGCTTTTGTTTGGGGGAATCCTGGGTCTACAGTACGTGATTGGGGATTTCCTGTTCCCTTACCTGCCTTTTAATGTAGCGCGTATGGTTCACACCAACTTGTTAATCGTTTGGTTGTTGTTTGCTTTCATGGGCGCGTCTTATTATCTGGTGCCGGAAGAAGCAGATACTGAACTGCACAGCCCGTTATTGGCACGAATCCTGTTCTGGGTGTTTGCAGCGGCAGGTGTGGCGACTATTCTCGGTTATCTGTTTGTGCCTTATGCCAGACTTGCCGAAATCACCTATAACGAACTGTTACCCACGATGGGTAGGGAGTTCCTGGAGCAGCCAACCATTACCAAGATTGGTATTGTAATTGTGGCTCTGGGTTTTGTTTACAACGTTGGCATGACAGTGCTTAAGGGACGCAAAACAGTTATCAACATGGTGTTGATTACAGGTCTGATTGGTCTGGCTGTGTTCTTCCTGTTCTCGTTTTATAACCCGTCCAACCTGGTGCTGGATAAATACTTCTGGTGGTGGACAGTTCACCTATGGGTTGAGGGTGTTTGGGAATTGATCCTGGGTGCGATTCTGGCTTTCACATTGATTAAAGTGACCGGTGTTGACCGTGAAGTGATCGAGAAATGGTTGTATGTGATTATCGGTATGGCACTGATTTCTGGCCTGATCGGCATGGGGCACCACTACTTCTGGATTGGCCCAGGCGAATACTGGTTGTGGTTAGGCTCTATTTTCTCAGCAATTGAGCCCATTCCATTCTTCATGATGGTTGTCTTTGCCTTCAAAATGGTGCGCGAGCGTCGTCATGAGCACGGTAATAGCATTGCCGTTACCTGGGCGTTGGGTACTGCGGTTATGGGTTTCCTTGGCGCAGGTGTTTGGGGCTTTATCCACACATTGGCTCCGGTTAACTACTTTACGCACGGTTCTCAGATTACCGCAGCGCACGGTCACCTGGCATTCTTTGGTGCCTATGTGATGATCTCGTTGACCATTATTTCCTATGCGATGCCAATCATGCGTGGCCGCCCTCAGGGCAACTCTTTGCAAGCACAGAAGGTTGAGCGGTTCTCTTTCTGGGCAATGTGCATCGGCATGATGGGTATTACACTGGCATTGACTGTGGCAGGTGCTTACCAAGTCGCACTGCAACGTATACCGGGCGACGCAGAAGCGCTGAGTTTTATGGCAACACAGGATAAATTGATGCCAATCTACTGGGTGCGTATGGGCTTCGGTGTCTTGTTTATTGGTGGTGTAGTAGCCTATTTCACCAGTTTCTTTGTTGGCGGTAAGCTGCCAGAAGCAGTAAAAATAGAGAGCTAGTCTCAGTAAGGTGATCATCTGCGACCGGTAATAAGGTTGCAGATGATGCTTACAAATCTAGATGTAAAAAGAGGGGCTTGGCCCCTCTTTTTTCCAGAAGATTAATTAGATAGGGTCTTAGGCGCATGATTTTCAAATAGCGTATTTAGGTTTTATCTAATTAAAATTTGATTCAAATGAAGTTAGAAAGTGGCGGGCGATAGCAATGGAAGAGTTTGTTGGTGAACTGTGGCATAAACTGATCACTCGCCAGGCGCAGACAGATTTTGCAGAGGCGAAGGTGGACTTCGCCTCGTTACAGTCCCAGCTGGCGACTTATTTTCGTGCCATGGGCGGTGAGCCAGGGAAAAATCTGGAGGGTGTCGGGCCGCGAGCCTTTAACCCAAAAAGACGTCTGGTGCAGCGTATGGCTGGCAGCCATCGACACTTTCCCGTGTGCTGGCAGGATGACCGCGGTTTGCGTTTGCCGATCAACCTGGCCTACTTCCCGGATAGCGCATTAAATGAAGCGCTTTATTTTTGGCAGGCTGCGCTGGCGGCTCAATTACCCCGTCTTCGACACTGGTTTGCTGATAATCAGCAGGCAACTCAAGACTTGCTTAAGAAGCGCCCCGGTCTGGCTGCTGGTTATCGGCAGTTGGTAGAAGCGACGCTGAAGACGCGCCCTGATTTGGAAACCTTAAAAGGCCCTGAACAGGAACGTGAACAGGCCATCCAGCAGGCCATTATCGAACCGGGCAGTGTTGATCAATTACCCATCGCTGCGGGTGATCCATTACCCGTACCCATCTGGATTTACCCAGCACCGCTGTACGCGCTCGGTCCGGACAGTGACGATGATCTGGATGATATGGGCGATGGCTCGCGTGCCAAGAAACAACTAAACAGTGGCCGTAAGCAGGCCGAACGCACCGACGATGCCAAACAGACGGATGGTTTGTTGGTGTTTAAGTTAGAGTGTTTGTTTACCTGGGCTGAACAAGTGGATCTGGATCGTTGTCAGGAGGAGGATCTTGATGATGATTCTTCCACGGCTGATGATTTGGATATTATCACCTTGTCGCGCAAACGACGAGCCGGTGCTGCTAGGCTGAAGTTTGATCTGGATTTGCCCTCTGCCCAAAATGATGATTTACCTGTCGGTGAGGGTATTCGATTACCGGAATGGGATTATCGTAAGCAGGCGTTCATTAAAGACTACTGTCTGCTGCAACCGATGCTGGCGGACGATGCGCCACCTGCCGCTATCCCAGACTATTTGCACAATCAAGCACGCGTGTTGAAAAATCGTTTTAGTATGTTGCGCCCTCAACGCACCTGGCAGCGTCGTCAGCCCTACGGTGATGAAATCGATCTGGATGCCTGGTTGGAGTTAAAAACGCAGCCCCTGCGCAACGAAGAGCATCAGGATTTATATCGGGCCCGCAATAACCCGCAGCGTGATATGGCCTGTTTGTTATTGTCCGACCTGTCGATGTCCACCGATGCCGGGCTGGGCGCGAATGGTGATTCCGATCAGCGCGTGATTGATGTGATTCGAGATACTATGCTGCTGTTTGCCGAAGCGCTATCCAGCACCGGCGATCCCTTTGCGATTTATGGTTTTTCATCGGTCAAAAACAAACAGGTACGCTACCAACTGTTAAAGAATTTCTCCGAGCCCTATGGTGACCAGGCACGCGGTAGGTTGCTGGCCGTTAAGCCGGGTTTTTATACCCGCATGGGCGCAGCCATTCGCCAGTCCACCGAAGTGCTGAAATTACAGAAATCCCAGCAACGACTGATGTTGATTTTGTCCGATGGCAAGCCCAATGATATTGATCGGTATGAGGGACGCTATGGTATTGAAGATACGCGACGTGCGGTGATTGAAGCAAAACAGCAAGGCATACAACCGTTTTGTGTCACCATTGATGAAAGTGGTAATGACTACCTTCCTTACCTGTTCGGTGAGCAATGTTATGCTGTGGTGAATGACTTGAAGCGTTTACCGGTATTGCTGCCCAAACTCTATTTGAACCTGACAGGCATCAGTGCCTGAAGCTAAGCGACGAAAACGCTAGGATAAACATGGCTAATGACATTCACTACCTGCCCCAGGGGCGGGAAATCGAGATTTTCCAAACAGCGGCAAATAACAAGTTGCCAGTGTTGATCAAAGGACCAACTGGTTGCGGCAAGACGCGCTTTGTTGAGTATATGGCTGCAGAAATGGGGCGTCCTTTGCATACGGTGGCCTGTCATGATGATTTGACGGCCTCTGACCTGGTTGGTCGTCACCTGATTGGTGCTGACGGCACCTACTGGCAAGACGGCCCCTTGACGCGAGCGGTGCGTGAAGGAGGCATTTGTTATCTTGATGAGGTGGTGGAAGCGCGTAAGGATACCACCGTGGTATTGCATCCGCTTTCCGATCACCGTCGTGTGCTACCTATTGAGCGTACTGGTGAGATTATTGAAGCGCACCCCGATTTTATGCTGGTGATCTCCTATAATCCCGGTTATCAAAACCTGATAAAAGGCCTCAAGCCCAGTACTCGACAACGTTTTGTTGCAATGAGCTTTGAGTACCCGGTTCCAGAGCAAGAGGTTGTTATTGTTTGCCAGGAGTCCGGTGTCGATAAACAAACGGCTCAACAGCTGGTGGCGTTAGGTAATGACCTGCGACGACTGAAGGATCATGATCTGGAGGAAGCGGCTTCGACTCGTTTGCTGATTTACGCCGCCATGATGATTCAATCCGGGCTGACACAAAGCGAAGCGTGTACCGCTTGTCTGGCTCAACCGTTATCCGATGAGCCTGAAACGCTGGTGGCGATTGAGCGGCTGATTCAAGCACATTTCTAACGAATGGAAGAGAAAACGGGTTCTAATAGAAATTTTACAGCGCTTATTCAGAACGCGAGCGAAGAGCGACCAACACCCGCCAATATTGCGGTATGGATATTGATCTGGGCGGAGCTATCCGAGTTCGCGCTGTTTTTTATTGTTTATCTTGTTGTTCGATCCCATAACCCGGAGATTTTTTCCGAAGGCCCCAAGCACCTCAACACGTTAGCGGGAGCGCTGAATACACTGGTTTTGTTGACCAGCAGTTATTGCGTCGCCCGGGCGATGGCGGGCATTCGGGCAGGCAATACCGACACCTGTATGAAGTGGTTAACGGCAACGTTGGCTATGGGACTGACCTATTGCGGAATTAAGGCCTGGGAGTATCACTGGAATGGTGAGGCGGGTATTGATTCGCGTACCGACTTGTTTTTCACGCTTTATTATTATCTGACTTTCAATCATCTGTTACATGTGCTGGTGGGTATGTGTACGATTTCCTGGGCAATGTTTCGTGTTCAATTGGGCGCATTTAGTCCTCAGCAGCACCAAGGGCTTGAAGGTGCTGCTTGCTATTGGCACATGATTGATCTGGCCTGGATTATTATTTTCCCGCTGCTCTATGTGCTGCGATGACGGTGCTTAGGTAACGGTATTTGAAATGAAAATTAAAAAATACATATTCGGAGAAGATGGCGATAAATTTGCCATGACGGAGCGTCACTGGCTGATTTGTTTCTGGTTAATCTTATTGGCACTGACGTTAATGAGCGTCTTTATCGCTGAATCAGCAGATCCGACTGCATGGACAGTGTTGTTTGTCAGTATGACGGTCACGCTTAAAGGGCAGCTGGTTATTGATCGGTTGATGGGGCTGCGTCATGCAAATCCGTTGATTCGAGGACTAATGTTGTTGTACTTCTATGTGTTGGCGCTGCTAATTGTCTGGGCGCTGCTATTTCCTGAGCAGTTAGCCGCGCTGACAACCTTGTAACTGCCACTTTATAGTTTCCTTCTAATAGAGACCTTTGCACGATTGTTCTTTTGTCTTCTGGCGGCGATCAAAACGTACTCAATCGGTCATTTATAAAGATAAACTCCCTAGTTCCGTGCGTTTCTGCCTGGCCAGCAGCTAAATTTATCGCGTTATCTTTTTATTTTGCCCCTGGACAGATAGGCTAGCGATGTCTCGTTGCGTGCGGGAGTACATTTCAGCATGCAGACTAAATTTAATGCTGTCCTCTCGAGTCGCTCGGTAGGCGGAAACGATTAGGAATAACTCAACGTCATGACAGAGGCGTCATCTAACTTCAAAGGTCAAATTTTGCGCTGCTTTGTTCAGTTATTGGGCAACTTGCCATTGTCCGTAAGTCGGATAGTTGGTGGCTGTGTCGGGTGGCTGAATTACGTTTTCAATACACGCCTTACACAAACCACTCGAACAAATATTTCCCGCTGTTTCCCCGCTTTAAATAAAGCACAGAGAGAGCGCCTGATTAAGCAAAGCGTGATTGAGACTGGACGTGTCGGAACTGAAATTCCGGGTGTTTGGTTAAAGCCCCAGAGCTGGCTGCAAAGCAAGATTTTAAACGTACGTAACCGTGAGCTGCTGAATCAGAAACTGGCAGACGATGCCGGTCTTGTTTTCCTAGTCCCACACTTGGGAAATTGGGAGCTTTTTTCGCTTTATATTTCCAGCGTGACAGAGATGACGACGCTCTATCAGCCACCCAAAATAGCTGAGATGGAAACGCTTATTCGCACATCTCGCGAGCGAGAAGGTGCGCGATTGGTGCCAACTAATAACAAGGGCGTGATGGCGCTTTTTAAGGCACTTAAAGCGGGCGGTACGACGATGATTTTGCCGGATCAGGTTCCGCCCGAGGAAGCTGGTGAGTTTGCTGCGTTCTTTGGACTACCTGCACGGACTATGTCATTGCCGTATGGTTTGATTAAGCGTACGGGCTGTCAGGTATTGATGGCCTACGCCATACGAGTGCCTGGCGGTTTTGAGATAGTATTTGAAGAGCCTGATGCCGGTATTTATCACGAGGATACGCAGGCTTCACTGGAAGCAATGAATCGCAGTGTCGAGGCTTGCGTTAATGCTTGTCCAAGCCAGTATCAATGGGAATATAAACGCTTTCGAAAGCAGCCTGCGGGCATGCCGAAATTTTATGGTTAGCTGGTTGGTCACAGTTTGATCGCAGTGCCGAATCTGCTACTATCGCTGTCCGTTGAATTGAATTTTTTGATGCGTTCACGCATCGCTGTAGGAGTTAAAGATGGCCTCACGAGGTGTAAACAAAGTAATTTTGGTGGGTAACCTGGGGCAGGACCCTGAAACGCGTTATTTGCCTTCAGGCGGAGCCGTGACTAACGTTACGCTTGCCACCTCCGAGACTTGGAAAGACAAAACTAGTGGTCAGCAGCAAGAGCGCACTGAATGGCACCGTGTGGTATTTTTTAATCGTTTGGGCGAAATTGCGGGCGAATATCTGCGTAAAGGTTCAAAGGTTTATGTTGAAGGTTCTCTGCGCACCCGTAAGTGGCAAGGGCAGGATGGACAAGACCGCTATACGACAGAAATCGTAGCCAGTGAAATGCAGATGCTGGATAGCCGTGGAGCTGGAAGTGGTGATTCATTCGGTGGAGGTCAGCAGTATCAGCAAAAGGCGCCACAGCAGAATGCTCCGCAACAGCAACAACGCCCTCAGCAGGCGCCAGCGGCTCAGCCTCAAGCTGCACCGCAGCCAGCACCGGGTGGTTTTGATGATTTTGATGACGATATTCCGTTCTAATCGATAGATAGAAAATAGGTACGAAACACCTCAAAAGGCCGCTAATTAGCGGCCTTTTGTCTGTAGCGTGTAAGCTATTCTTTTTTACGTGGAAATGATTTTATGAAAGGTACTAAAAAAACACAGCGCATTATGCTTGGTATTGCTTTTGTGATTGTGCTGGCTGGTTTAGGGCTTATTGTGGCGGAATTATTCAAACTGATGGCGCCGATTCAGCTGTTTGGGAAACTTAACCTGGGCATTGTGCTAATTATTGTTGGTGGTATCGTGACCTTTTTTGCACCTAAGCCGCCGCGTAAAAAGAAGGGGTATCGACTCTGAACTCAGTCTTTTCGGGGTTTTTTATGTTTCCTCTACAGTTGTTTTAAAGCCTCGTTTAGCGGGGCTTTTTTTATACAGGAAATAATTGGGTCGTTAAAACACACGGCGAGCTATTCGGCCTAAACTTACAACGTGTTACTTGTTGAGGGCATTACGTGTTGAGAGTTGCGCCTTGAACGATATTGTTGCGCGTTTAAAGGCTGCTTTTCCTTCCCGTGAACAGGCTCGAGAGGAGGAGTGGGTTAATACGATTAGTCATGGCATTGGGCTGATCATAGCGTCGCTTGGTGCGCCGTTTATGATCCTGTATGCGTTATTGCTCGGCAGCACTGGTTATATCGTCGGAACCTGTGTGTTTTCCGCCACCATGATACTCCTCTACCTAACCTCCACGCTTTATCACGCCCTGCCAAAGGGAAAAGCCAAACGTGTTTTTCGTAGTATCGAGCACTCGGCCATTTTTCTGCTGATTGCCGGTACGTATACGCCTTTTACACTGGGGGTGCTTAGTGGCGCATGGGGCTGGTCTATTTTTGGCATCGTGCGGGGTCTTGCGGTTATTGGTGTGACGTTGAAGATTATTTATCAGGCGTCTCACTTGATGCTTTTTACCTGTCTGTACTTGTTGATGGGCTGGGTTATCGTGATTGCTATTGACCCCATGCTAGCTCTCGTTCCCACGGCAGGTTTGCTGTGGTTGCTTGCTGGTGGTTTGTGTTACACGGTGGGCGTGGTTTTTTTTGCGACCGACTCGCAGCTCAAGTATGGGCACTTTATTTGGCATTTATTTGTTATTGCTGGCACCGGCTGCCATTATTTCTCGGTACTTTGGTATGCTGCCTGAAATCGATTTATAGAAAAGGGAAATAATGGATAACAAACCCTGGCTAACGGAAAAGAAGTGGGCGGAAAATCGCATCGTTTCCGGAGCTAAAATGCAGCACTATTTTTTATGGGGCTTTGCGATTGTCTGGATAGCGCTGACCTCGCCGATTCTGTTTGATGTCGATGAAATTTGGAGTAAAACGCAGCGCGACCCCGTGACAGCAATAGCGTTTCTATTTCCGTTAGTGGGTGTTGGTTTGTTGCTTGCTGCGTTTCGTTCAACGCAGAGCTGGCTTAAATTTGGGCGTACACCGCTGGTGCTTGATCCGTTCCCCGGTGCGCTGGGCGGACATGTTGGCGGCACGATTGAAACGGCAATTTCCTTTGCTCCAGAGATGATCGGCAAAGTGACATTGCAATGTCTGCACAGCTACGTCACGGGTTCTGGTAAAAACCGCAGCCGCAAGGAAAGTGTTAAATGGCAAACCGATGGTGTGTGTCATGTTCAGCGCGGCCAGCAGGGTACCAATTTCAGTTTTCGTTTTGATGTGCCCGATGACTTGCCGATAACGGATGTCGAGAAGGGCAGCAGTTATCATCTGTGGCGAGTGACTGTACATTCCGAACTGGAAGGAGCTGATTTTTCCCGCAGTTACGAGATACCTGTATTCAAAACCGGTGAGACCTCCTTCGTGCTTCAAGAGGGTACGGAAGACCATCACGCTACCGTTGATGCGGCCATGGCCGGTGTTGAATCCATTGCTAACATCAAAACCATCCCCGGTGGTTTACAGGCTTATTTTCCTGCTTTTCAGCGTCCCGGCATGGGTATTTTTACGCTTGTCTTTGGTCTGGTTTTTGCGGGCGCGGGTATTGGTGCCGGTTATGGTGGTGCGCCGCTAATTTTCCCGGTGGTATTCACTCTGATGGGCGGATTGATCGCGCTGTTTGGCGTTTATTATTTGGGTAAATCGTTGTTTATTTCCGTGACTCGCGAGGGAGTGAAAAGCCGCCGATTCCTGTTTGGGTACCCTCTCAATACTAAACAAATCGCCGCGACTCAAATCTCCAAGCTGGAAATCAAGGAAGGTGCGACCATGAGTTCAGGTAATAAAACCACCGTGTTCTATCAGCTTATTGCTGAGTCAACGAATGGCATGAAACTGCCGTTAGCTGAACGTTTGACCAGTCGGCCTGAAGTCGAGTTGCTGAAGGAAAGCTTTGAGGCCTATCTTGCCTTAGAGTCACATTGAGAGTTTTTTTGCGACCCGTTTGAATTAGGCATCAATGAAAAAGCTCAAATTATGGATATCTTTAATCATTGAAAACCACTTTATTTGAAATCACGAGTGCTGGGCTTATTTATTCTGTTGATCGTCGCCCACTTAACTCTGTTCGGATATCAAGTCGAGCCAATGGCAAAATCCACCTTCTACTTCTCAATCGCGGTGTTGGTATTGGTTGATGTGATTCAGTCGGGGTATCAGCGCAAGATTGAGTTGGTGAGGTCCCAAGTTAAAGTTTGATTAGCTGGTCGTCCGTGCAGAAGTATAATTTGAGAGACAAGATTTCAGGTTTATGTGGGGTAACGGGACAGCAACATAAACGTTGTTTTAATGAAATCTAGCTTTTTCACGGTCAAGCTAGAGAGGATCAAAACATAAGAAATAGGCGTAATTGTTAGTCTTGAGCGGCTTTCATTTTAACCCTTCCGGTCTATACTTTTAATGATAATAGAAAATCAATAAAGGTATTTATTTATGGGCCAAGGCTTAGCAACTAATTTCTACGAAAATCTTGTTAATATTTATCTAACTGAAACAGCCGCTCCGAAGGCTGAAATAACAGACGAAGACCTACTAGAAGATATTACGTGCCTGGCACTGAACGTGCTGCCTCCTCGTTATATTCGGCACAACGTTGATATGGCTTTTTTTCTTTCCGATGAAGAGCATAATCAAATGAAGGCTGCTGTTGCTCAGGCTGTGGATAATGCCATCAAAACCGTCGTAGAGAATTCAAGAAAAACCTCTATAGGATAAACTGTCGTTCATTCAGTTTTGGACTATTTAAAACTAATATTTCAGAGCTGGAACAACCTTTCAACGCTTACCTTAATCACACTCATGAGGAAAGATCTCAGGTTGCTATTGACCAATGGCCCCTCCAAACGCCTGATAAACAGCAACTAGATCTTTCATAACCTGCGCCTGTCCTGCGGCATAGCTGTCTTTAGCGGTTAACAGTGTGCGCTCGGTATCGATCAAATCCAGTAGATCAAATAATCCCGACTCGTATTGCAGCGTGGCTAACTTCATTGCCTTTTCAGAGGCTTGCTGCTGATCTGCTAGATGATGCAACTGCTGCTGGCTAAAGCTGTAGGCCGTTAACGCGGACTGTGCATCATTAACTGCCACTAATACCTGTTGCTGATAATCCGCGAGTGCTTTGCGCTGCTCCGCATTGGCGACGTTAATCCGAGCCTTAACAGATCCCATGTCGAGCCCTTGCCAGCTAAGGCTCGGCGCAACAGTCCAGGCACGGGCGTTGTGGTCGAGCCCACTGGCCTGACCGGTCAGAAATCCTAAAAACCCTGTGACGTTGACGGCTGGATACAAGTCCGCTTTGGCGACACCAATTTGAGCGGTTGCCGCGGCAAGGCGCCGCTCTGTTGAGCGAATGTCAGGACGGCGTAGCAGTAATTCGCCAACATCACCGATGGCTACTGGTTTGTTAAGCGAGGGGATTGGCTTTTCTAGCAGTTTAACGGGCAGTGTGGAAGCCTGATAACCGGCCAGCAAGGCTAGGTCGTACTCCGCCTTTTTTGATTCACTGTTGAGCTGAGCAATGCTGGCTTTTACGGCGCTTAATCGTGCGCGTACGCGAGCATATTCAAATTCCGATTCCATACCTTCTTTAAATCGTATGCGGGTTATTTCAGCGGTTTGCTCCAGAATATCGACGTTGCGGTGCGCGACTTGCAGCCTTTTTTGAAGCCCTCTGTAATCGGCATACAAACTCACCAGATTACTGACGATCGATACCTGTAGAGCGTGTAAATCTGCTTTGACTGATTCGACCGTGGCATAGGCCGATTCACTGGCGCGTTCCAGTTTGCCAACTAAATCCAGCTGCCAGTTGAGGTTTGTACCGACTTCGTAACGGCGGCTGTAGATCCGCTCATCTGTAACGCCTGGTTGCTGAGCTTTGCTGTTTTGATAATCAGCATCAATCGAACCAATAAGATGATCATCGTTATCAATGTCGGCAAAGTTTGCTAACGCTCGGTCAATGTTGGCTTTAGCGGCCTCAAGAGAGTGATTGTTTGCAAGCGTCAGCTCAACTAATTCGTTTAATACGACATCATCAAAACGTTGCCACCAAAGGCGCTCGTATGCTGCCGTTTCTGTATCCGAGGAAAGTCGTAGTTCGACGGCGCCCTGTTGCGGTGACTGATAATCAGGGCCAACGGTCGCGCAGCCCACCAATAAAACGATGGGGGCGATAGCCAATAGTTTTATATTTTTCATTTATTTGGCCTCTGCCGGAGAGCTTAGCAGCACGTTATCATTAGTGTCCTGTTGGTCTATATCGTCATGGCTTATTAGTTTGCCGGGAAAGAATTTTCGGACCAGCACATAGAACACAGGTGTCAGCAGCAGACCAAAAATCGTCACGCCGATCATGCCGGAGAACACCGCAACGCCCATGGCTTGACGCATTTCTGCGCCCGCACCGGTTGAAATGGCCATCGGCAATACACCCATGATAAACGCAATGGAGGTCATTAAAATGGGGCGTAAACGTTGGTGACTTGCTTCCAGTACGGCCTCTAATACCGGTACACCTTCCAATTCTTTATCGCGCGCAAACTCGACAATCAAAATGGCATTTTTGGTCGCCAGTGCGACCAGTACGATAAAGCTGATCTGGGTGAAGATGTTGTTATCACCGCCATAGAGAACCACGCCAACAATAGCCGACAACAGGGTCATCGGAACAATCAGGATGATCGCCAACGGCAGGCTTAAGCTTTCATATAATGCAGCTAATACCAGGAACACCAGAATGACCACCAATGGGAAAATCAGCGTTGCGGTATCGCCAGCCAGCTGTTGCTGGTAGGTAAGATCCGTCCACTCGTAGGTCATGCCATTGGGCAGGTTTTCCTGAAGGATTCTTTCCATCGCAGCCTGCGCTTGCCCTGAACTGAAACCCGGTGCAGGGGAGGCATTCACTTCTGCGGTGATAAAGCCGTTGTAATGCATCACACGATCAGGGCCCGCTGAGTGATTAACCTTGATGAATGAGCCCAACGGGATCATGTCACCTTGTTCATTGCGAACCTTCAGCTGGGTAATCTGTTCAGGCTCCTGACGGAAATCTTCCTGTGATTGCACATTCACCTGATAATTACGCCCAAACTTGTTGAAGTCATTGACGTACATTGAGCCCAGGTAAATCTGCATAGTGGAGAAAATATCATCTACACCAACACCTTGTGTCATCGCTTTTTCACGATCGACATCCACATCAATCTGCGGTGTATTCACCTGAAAACTTGTAAAGGCGCCCGTTAACTCCGGGGCTTGCCACGCCTTTTGAATGATCTGTTGGGTATTGGCGTATAACGCTTCATAACCGAGATCTGCTTTATCCTGGATTTGCAGGCGGAAACCGCCGATCGTACCGATGCCACTGACAGGCGGAGGTGGAAAAATCACTACAAAGGCTTCTTGAATAGCCGAGAATTTACCGTTTAATGAGCCAGCAATGGCATGACCGGATAACTCATCTGTGGTGCGTTCAGCAAAAGGTTTCAGTGTGACAAATACAACGCCGGAGCTTGGGCTATTGGTAAAGCCATTGATATTCAAACCCGGGAAGGCAACGGCTGATTCGACACCCGGGTGCTCCAGGGCGATACGTGACATTTCGCGCATCACGTCTTCTGTACGATCCAGCGAAGCCGCATCGGGTAGTTGCGCAAAGGACACCAGATACTGCTTATCCTGAGACGGCACATAGCCGGTGGGCGTTGAAACAAACTGTTGTCCCGTGAGAGCCAGCAAGCCGACGTAAAGAAAAACCACAACTCCGGCTCCGCGGATCGCTCGGCCAATACCGCGGGTATAGGCTTTGCTTCCGCGATCAAACAAGCGGTTGAATGGCGCAAACAACCAGCGACCAAACAGTCCGTCAATCAAGCGGCTGAAACGATCTTTTGGCGCATCGTGGCTGCGTAACAATAGCGCGGATAGCGCCGGGCTCAAGGTCAGTGAATTGATCGCTGAAATTACCGTAGAAATAGTAATCGTGAGGGCGAACTGTTTATAAAATTGGCCCGTTAACCCAGACATGAATGCGGTAGGAATAAATACCGCCGCCAATACCAGTGTGGTGGCGATAATTGGCCCGGTCACTTCTTTCATGGCGCGCTTTGATGCGGCAATTGAAGATAAGCCTTTTTCGATATTCCGTTCGATGTTTTCCACCACCACAATGGCGTCATCCACGACAATACCGATGGCTAAAACCAAGCCAAATAATGACAGCGCGTTTAACGAAAAGCCCATCATCTGCATAAATGCAAAGGTGCCAATCAGCGATACCGGTACGGCGGCCAGCGGAATGATGGCTGCACGCCAGTTTTGTAGGAACAAGATAACGACGATGACTACCAGTAGCAGCGCTTCAAACAGGGTTTTAACCACCGCTTCAATCGAGCCACGGACAAAAACTGTGGGGTCATAAACAATGGCGTAGTCCACGCCCTGAGGGAACGTTTCTTTCAGCTCGTCCATTCGAGCACGCACATCGTTGGAGATGTTGATTGCGTTCGATCCTGGGCGTTGGAAAATGGGGATAGCCACGGCCTGTTTGTTGTTCAGCAGCGAGCGCAGGGCATAGTTGCTGGAGCCTAACTCAATACGGGCTACGTCGCTCAGGTGAACAGTCTGACCCTGCTGGCCAACCTTAATGACGATGTTTTCAAACTCTTCTTCTGTGCTCAGGCGCCCTTTGAGGTTTATCAGTAACTGGAAATTATTTTTTGCGGTTGGTTGCGCGCCCAAGCTACCTGCAGCTGCCTGCTGATTTTGTTCTCGAATTGCGCTAACAACATCCATCGAGGTCAAGTTCAGGGCGGCAATTTTTTGAGGGTCTAGCCACACACGCATGGAGTATTGGCCCGCACCAAACAGCTCTACGCTGCCAACACCGTCAATACGCGCGAGTTCGTCCTTCACGTTCAAGTCGGCGTAGTTCGATAGGTAAAGCATGTCATAGCGGTCATCGGGCGAGATCAAGTGCACCACCATGGTTAAGTTTGGCGATGACTTTTCCGTAATCACCCCTAAACGCTGTACTTCCTCGGGCAAACGAGGCAGGGCGCGCGCAACCCGGTTTTGTACTAATACTTGAGCATCATTAACATCCGTGCCCAAGGCGAAGGTGACTGTCAGCGTCAACTTGCCATCAGACGTCGCTTGAGAGGATTGATACAGCATGCCTTCAACGCCGTTAATGGCTTGCTCTAAAGGCGTCGCAACGGTGTCTCCGATCACGCTGGGGTTGGCGCCCGGGTATTGCGCCGTCACCACGACCGTAGGCGGCACGACATCGGGGTATTCAGTGACAGGCAATTGAAAAACGGAAATCGCGCCGATGATCAAAATGACCAGAGAGATCACGCCTGCAAAAATAGGCCTAACAATAAAAAACTGAGAAAACTTCATAGACCCTGTCCTTAACCCGGATTAGCGGCTGGTAATTCAGTGGTCGCGATGGTTACGTTTCCTAACCAAATATCGACACGCTGTTGTAGACCTTTCAGCGTTGCTAATACCTGCTCGCTTGCCATAGGCACCATATCAGGAGATATCGGTGAGCCAGGGTGAACACGTTGCAAACCGTTAACTACAATGATGTCGTCAGCGGTTAAACCATCAATAATTAAACGTAGTCCGTTAAGCTTTTTACCCAGGGTGACAGAGCGATATTGCGCGTTATTTTCGTTATCCACCACCAGCACAAATTTATGATTCAGGTCTGTGCCAATGGCTTTCTCATCGATAAGAATTCCTTCATAACTTGCGCGCCCAACTAATTTAACCCGTGCGAATAAACCCGGCGTGAATAGGCCTTCGGCATTATCAAAAACGCCACGTGTCCGAATGGTTCCAGTCTGGCGATCTACTTGGTTATCTATGAAGTCGATATGGCCAGTGTGTGGAAATTTTTTGTCATTCGCTAAGCCCATCAATATCGGAAATTTTGTTTCAGCTGAGTTAGGGCGTAAACCGTCACGTGCCAGTTGGTTGTACTTCAGAAAGGTCTGCTCATCGGCATCAAAATAGGCGTATACCTTGTCTGTCGATACCAGCGATGTCAGTTGGCTCTGGCCGGCTGTTACATAGTTGCCCTTAGTGATTTCAGCACGCGAAACGCGACCGGAAATAGGGGCTGTTACTTGCGTGTAGCTAAGATCAAGCTGAGCTTGTTCCAGCGCGGCCTTTTTAGATAGGACGTTCGCGGAAGCCTGCTGGTGGCGTGCTAACCGATTATCGAGGGCTTCCAGAGACATCGCATTTTGTTTCTGCAAGTGTTTGCCTCGCTCCAGTTCGCGCTTAGCCAATGTAGCCTGACTTTGGGCATCAACAAGGTCAGCCTTCAGGCGCGCGACGTCTGTTTCAAAAGGTTTTGGGTCGATCTGGAATAATATATCTCCGGCCTCAACAAAAGCGCCTTCATGGAACAGTACAGCGTCAATGTAACCCGAAACACGCGGGCGTAAGTCCACTGTCTGTGGGGACTCAAGGCGACCGGTGAATTCATCCCACTCGGTAACACGCTCACTAATAACCTTGGCTACGCTCACGTGAGGTCCAGGCTGAGGACTATGGCCTGCTTGCTCTTGCGCCGATGGCTGGCATGCGGCCAACGTCGAAACAGCCATTATGAACAACGCCAATTTAGTGAGTCGTTTTCCGGTTTTCATCATTCACTCCATGGAAAGAAAATTTTCTAGGGAGTGCAGTCTACGCCTCAAGATTCATCATAAATAATTTATAATTCATATCTAATGCATTGCTTTAAGTGATGTGTATAGCTATTAAATACATAAATCATTATGATGATTAGCCTTCTTATTAATAAATAGGTGTTGTGTTATGCGCCCACAAGAACTCAATCTCTTAGTCATTTTCGATACCATTATGACTGAGAAATCCATCACGCGTGCTGCTGAACGGTTGTCGATGACTCAGCCTGCGGTCTCAAATGCGGTAGCTCGAATGCGGGCTAACTGGAAAGATGATCTGTTTGTGAAAGATGGGCGTAATATTCAACCGACGTCCTATGCGATTAACCTGTGGGATCAGATTCGTAATCCTTTGCAGAGTCTTAGCGAAGCCATTGAGCCAGGGGCTTTTGATCCAAAAACAGCCAAACGGACCTTTCGCGTGGCTGTTGCAGATATTGCTGTGGATACCAGCTGGCTGGAGATGCGCCAGTTATTTGAAAAAGAGGCGCCGGGAATTAATTTACATGCTGTGCCTTACACCATCGTTAACACGGAGAAAGTATTGGAGGACGCCGACGTTGACTTAGTGTTATGCGCTAAAACTCCTATCCATGGGCGGTTGTTGTCACAACATATGTTTGATGCACACCACGTTTGTGTTATGCGTAAAGACCACCCTTTAGCCAAGCCCGATTTGACTGTAGAGGAGTTTGCAGCAGCAGATCATTTGTTGGTTTCGCTTTCTGGAGATAGCTCTGGCCCAACAGACCAAGCGTTACAGCAACTCGGGCTGAGTCGACGTATCGCAATGACGGTCAATCACTTTGCCTCTGCAGCACCGATAATTATGGACAGTAATCTAATTACAATGCTGCCCCCCGGTGCAGTATATAAACATATCGATAGCGGGAAGCTATCCATTACTAAGCCGCCCATCGAAATTCCACCAGTGCCGGTTTCGATGTTATGGCACAAGCGGCAGGACAATGATGCGGGCCTTAAATGGCTGCGCCACCACTTCAAACGAATATCCGTTGACCGTTGGACTAGTAATGCTGAAGAGGTGTGTAAGCTTGTTTGTAAATAGGGGGGTTATTTTTTGCCTTCTAGCTGCTCTTTCAATCCAGCAAAAGGATTAAACGTCGCAGGTTGAAGTTTGCCATCTTTGGTGCTGCCGTAACGCACCAGATTTTCGAATTTGGTGTGCTCTTCGTCATGACAATACAGACACAATAACTCCCAGTTGCTTCCATCAGAGGGATTGTTGTCGTGATCATGATCGCGGTGATGGACGGTTAGTTCGCGCAGGTTCGCTCCACTGAACTCACGGCTGCAGCGGCCACACACCCAGGGGTAGAGTTTTAACGCCTGTTCACGATAGCTTTTTTCACGCTTGGCGATGTACTCGCGTTGTTCGGCGAGTACCTTTGCTGCTTTGCTCGATTTTTCCATGGGGCTCCAGGACGATTGTTCTTTTGTCTTCTGGCGGTGTTGAAAGCGTAATCAATCGGTCACTTATAAGTATAAGCTCCTTCATTTCGTGCACTTTCGCCTAGCCAGAAAACAAAATCCCGGCTCGTCAAAATCTCCAATGATAGAGATAGCATTACTCTATCATCAAAAGGAAACTAGCAAGCAGTTAAATAATGCGCGAGTAACGTATCTCTGAATTCGGCTTCAGGTATGCGTCAAACATCATGCAAATACTGCGTATTAACAGACGACCGCCGTCGTTTACGGTGATGCTGTCTGCATCGAGGCGAATTAAGTTATCCTCGGCGAGTGGCTTCAAGCGCTCCAGTGATTCGGCGAAGTAGTCGGTAAAGTTGATGCCAAATTCATCTTCAATTTCCTTGAAGCTGAGTTTGAAGTGGCAGATCAATTTATTGATGACCGTTTTGCGCAGAATGTCATCGTCGTTGAGCGTGAAACCTTTGGTGACGGGCAGATCATCGTTATCGAGTGCTGATTGGTAGCTTTCAATATCTTTGAAATTCTGTGCGTAGACGTTGTCGATGGCGCTGATGGCGGAAACGCCCATCGCAACCATGTCACAGCCGCCATGGGTGGCGTAACCCTGGAAGTTACGTTGTAATTTACCCTGCTGCTGGGCGATGGTTAGTTCGTCATTGGGTTTGGCAAAGTGATCCATGCCGATATATACATAGCCAGCCTCGGTGAGGCGAGTGATGGCGTATTCCAGCATCTGTAATTTAACCTGGGGTTCGGGCAACAGGCTTTCGTCGATTTGTTTCTGAACCTTAAACAGGTGAGGCATGTGTGCGTAGTTAAACAGCGACAGGCGATCCGGGTTCAACTCTATGGTTTGTTCCAGCGTACGCTTAAGCGTTTCCATGGTTTGCATGGGCAGACCATAGATCAAATCCATACTGACGGAATGGAAACCTTCACGATGAATAGCGACCATCAGGTCTGAAACTTCCTCGAAGCTGTTAAAGCGGTTAACGGCTTTTTGGACCTCAGGGTCAAAATCCTGAACACCCATGCTGATGCGGTTAAAGCCGATTTCGCGTAATACCGCTATGGTGTCTACAGACATGCGGCCGGGGTGAATCTCAATGGAATATTCACCGCTGTCGTCAT
>Ga0209396_1001363_pt1 | contig 27281 bp, 26 predicted proteins | sample GOMGulsemesocosm_6_FD_184638 | JGI IMG/M metagenome (GOLD analysis project Ga0209396, IMG submission 184638) | Methane-oxidizing microbial communities from mesocosms in the Gulf of Mexico - GOM8C Gulf of Mexico (SPAdes) (version 2) | ecosystem: Environmental > Aquatic > Marine > Cold seeps... | reverse complement strand
CCGGCATATGCCGAGGTGCTGCATGTACAGCCGGTTACAGAAATCATTAGCACTCCTCGCCAAGAATGCCATGAGGAAGTCGTGACCCACGTAAAACCCACCAAAGACCCGGACCAAGTGACCGGCACTGTAGTCGGCGCCGTAGTGGGAGGATTGTTGGGGCATCAGATCGGCGGCGGCAAAGGCAAAAAGCTGGCGACCCTTGCCGGTGCGGCAGCGGGAGGCTATGCGGGCAATAAAGCGCAGGAAAACATGCAGGCCAATAATACCTACACTACCACCGAAACGCTCTGCCAGACCGTCACCGATAGCGAAGAAAAACTGATCGGTTATGACGTGGAATATCGGCTGGGGGATCGTGTCGCCTCTGTGCGCATGACGGAGTTACCAGGAGACCGTATTCCGGTAGAAAACGGGCAGCTGGTGCTCACCCAAGCAACTGCGAATCAGGACGCGCACTAACGCGGCAATATCCATTTTAAGCAACATTCTACAGGCTGCTTTGTGCCATTAGCCGCCGCTCAGGACAATTTGTTCCCATATCGCAATCTGGCACATTTTTCTAGTCAGGTAAAAAAGGACAGGGACCATGTCGATACTACTTTCAGGTACGTCCGAGCACCTACTACCCATCCGCAGCAAGGCTTCCACGCCGCGCTGCCTGCTAACCCTTCGACCCCATTGTTAGCCTTGCTCACTACCACGCAGGTATACTCTGCAAATTTCCAGTATGGGCTGGATGCTGCAAATAGAGGTAATTATGTTACTGCGTTGGAGCAGTGGCCGCCTCTAGCTGAACAAGGAAACGCTGATGCCCAGTTCAGTCTGGGGGGCATGTATTACAAGGGATTTGGTGTTACGTTAGGTGTTGGCCGGCCTCGGCATCTGCCTATTCCGGCCGCTAGGCAAAGGCGCAGTTAATTCAGCCTCACCATTCAATGCCTCGCCCTTAACGTGGTTATCCAAACGTGCGGCCTATAGCTCAGCATCAGACTCACCCCATGGCGGCTCATCTGCGTTTGTGGATGTGACCGCGCAGAAAAAGAAGAGAGGCCTAGTGTGCCAGCCCCAAGTCTTCGGCACCGCTTTTAGTAATTTCGGCCACTGGCCGATTTTACTCAAGCACGTCCCCTACCGTCCTCTGACTACAACCCACAGCTTCCGCAATACCGTGTTGGCTGCTCCAGTCCTTATGTAACTCAAGGATCATCCCATTACGCTCTTTCTCCAGCCGGTCACGTAGTGGTGTTGTAGCACGGCTATAGATACGGTCACTTGTGCCGGTCATTGGCATCAGCTTTTTCTTATCCAGACCAAAGCGTTTCTCGTATACCTCCTCACCTAACGCTTCAATGAGATGAAGAATCATGTTCTGCTTGTTTTCCTGTGTGAACGGTAAGCCGTGGGTATCACCATGAACCACATTAGCTATGATGTTCTTACGGCCAGCCTCAAGGTGTGCTGCATAGCGGTGAAAGCCATCTACCAGGAGCATGTTAGAACCGTCACGGCCCCAGTTCTCTACCTCAATAACGGTCACAGGTGGTAGATCGTCAATGCACTCGGTGTAACGAGCGATAGCATCTTGGTTAGGTTGATATATACAAGGCCAAAAATGATGCTCTAAGCCGCTTCTGACGCCCCCATTAAGCGCTCTCAGGTGCCGCTCATGACCACCTAAAACCTGCCAACGCATTAGGTTGAATAAGGGGCGGCGCTCTGTAGCGGCCTATATGGAGGCTATCGCTTCAATGAGCCTAAGGCTTGAGATTCAACATTTCAGAGCTTCATCTAGCGCCGCTGGAATGGTATTGGTTGTTCGGTTTGGGAAACTGATGAGGTTAAACAGAAATGACTATAATAGCCGATGCTAGAGCTATTGATAGTAACAGGCTTGCGCTACTGAAAGCCCTAAATAAGCGCCTAGATTTAAATCCATACTCTAGGTGTAAATGACTGATCGCGAGACCTGACAACCCTGTAAAGGATAATAGCCCAGCGAACAAAACACAGATAATGCCTATGCTAGACATGCCTTCATTCCTTGAAGTAATACTTTAGACACTAATCTTAATAGGATTCATAAGACATTGTTATGTCTACATGCTGTTAAAGCTGCCTCTAATGATCTATATCAACTGCAATTTACTCAGCCGAGCAGAAAGGCTTCACACCAGACAACTCACTACGCCAATCTATCTGCTTAACGATAAGCAGCAGAGGTACAGGATGTCTGGCGGCCAGGTAGAGTTAGATAGATGTAATCGAAGAAGAAGAAGGTATAAAAGCAAAGCCGCCCCCTTCGGTCGGAAAAAGGAACGGCTCTCGTCAGATTCTTTGGTGGTAACGGCTCACCACGATACTGTTGAGCGCTTTATCGGTTTTGAACCCAACAGGCGCTGGCGCTGGATACTCAGACCTCAACTAACATCCAAGCTCACCCACCGGTAAACCAGTCTAGACAAGCCACTTGACCCTTTTGATCAAACGTACCCATCGGCATACTCAATGGCCAGACTTACCAGACGGCTAAAGCTTTCAGCCTATAGCCTATGCATAATCACTCGCTAAACGGGGGCGACCATGGGAGCTGGCAACTACTATTATACGCCTACACTTTTTAAACATGAATATTAAATGATCAATCTGGGTGTATATGAACGGGGTTAGTTGAAGCCCAGCTGGCTATAGTCGATCTGATCAATAGTAGTCTTTAGTTCTGACATAAAGCTATCGTAATGTACCCCGTAGTCATCACCAGTAGCCCTGCCTTCCTGATCTTTCCAGCCGCCAAGTAGGTCAGCGGTTTCCTTTGAGATACCGTTAGCTCGTGTATTGGCTCTGAAGGTGTGACGGAATGAGTGGAAGTCCTAGCTCCGATAACTACAAATTAATGCGTAGACTGTGATGCAGATAAAAACCCCAAGTAAGGGAAACAATACAAAATCCAGATAACCAACTAAAGATGAAAGGCCGATAGCCCCAATAAGTATGACTAGAACAGGAGTGAAGCAGCAAAGTGCAGCTACTACAGTTCCTATGATGCCTGCCTTGAGGAGAGAATTAGGTTTCTTCATTGGCTTTACTTCTCATTCTGATGAACAACAGTTAATCCCCATCTGTATTGGAGGACAAGGGACAGTCCCATAAGAACAGAAAACACAACAATCGCCATGCAGAGGTTTAAGCAAGGCGCCACAACCAACACACTCATAAAACCATTGGCACGCATCGGTGGGCATGGTTTCTGTTATAGAGTGACCGCACTTTGGACACGTAAGGGTAGACCCTAAAATAATCTCATTACTCATGGCTGCTCCTTTTGATTAGAAGCGGTATTACCTGGTTAGTTCGGAGTCAGCCGAGTAGAAAGGCCTCACGTCGACCAACTCACTACGCCAATCTATCTGTTCAACGATAGGTAACAGAGGTACGGGGCTTTTACTTCCATAGACTGAGTGTGTCATTGAGTCACCAGAGTGACCGGCAAGGCCTTTGATTATGTAATCTGGTGCTTGTATCACACGCAGTTTATCAATGAAGGTGTGCCTGAAAGAGTGGAACGACTTGTCCCGTTGAAACCCCAGCTTCGTTTTGAATAGACCAAACCACCTAGACGGGCCATGACTATAGCGACCCGATTGTCTCTTCAGCGCAGGGAACAACATGGCATCACCCGTAGCAGTCCTGGTCTCTATGTACTGCATGAAACCAAGCTCAACCAAGTGTGGATGTATTGGTATGCGGCGCTTGCTTGAGCGGGACTTCAGCCGCTGACCTTCACCTTCATCGGTTATGTTGAAGCACAACACAGAATCAACTTAAGCTATGTCCTTGAGGTTCATCTGACACAGCTCCTCAATGCGAGCGCCAGTGTACAACCCCATCAACGGTAGCCAGTAGTAATAGTCACGCAGCCTCTTACCCTGAGTAAAGACTCTGTGATTGAAGATGGACGCAACATCACCACCAGTAAAAGGCTGACGCTTCTCTTTCTTATCATACTAACCTTGATTGGCATATCTGATAGAGGGTTATTTGTAATGTGACCAACACTCTGCGCCATGTTCAGAATTGAAACGATCATACCCCAACGATTGGAGGCTGTTGTGCGGCTAATACATTTGTACTCTGCCTCCCCCTCCATGATCGCTTGTATTGATAAATCCTTGAGCGCTTTGAGCTTGTTTCTGCCTTTCGGATACTTTAGCAGCCTGTCCTTAAAGTCACGCGCAGCCTTTTTATCAAGCTTAGTTATGTCCATATCACCCATAAGCTCAAGGAAGATAGCAACTGCCTGCTTGAACGAAGCACTTGTACGCTCACTACCCCAATCACCCGAAGCAGCCTTCTCCTTTGAGTATTCAGCAGACACGGTAACGCTAGGCAGCTCTGGAGTGGTTACTTGAGATTGAGGGCTTGATAGGTAGTTAGTGTCACTTACTGTGTCAGCGCCTTTAGCAAGGCTTAAAGCATAACAATTGAGCTGCTGTTGAGCGCGTGTGATTTCTCTACACAGCTTCTTAAACTCAAGGCTTTCACTGGTGACAGTAATTCCCGCTGAGGCCAACAACTCTTGAGCCTGTCTTATTACGGAACTACTAAACCGAGACTCTGCCAGACTATCGCGATATTCAGATTGAAGCATAACCGCCGCATCATGGTTTGCGGGATTTTTCTCTGGGTGTAACGGACTAGTCAAATGCAACTCTTCAAAGTAGTCGCGAGTTTCGTCCGTGAATTGTTTGACTAACTCCCTTACCTTACTGCCAGTAAGTTCGGTACGGCTCATTAGATGCTGCTGAAGTAATTTCTCAAGGCTGACAACTATAGTGCGGGCTATTCGTTTTGCAATAGACCTACTGCGTGTCTGAAGGGAATACTTTAACTCACCCGTAACAACAATTGATCTGTATTGCTTAGGGACGGCATAACGGAGGTAGTACCCTGAGGCACGTTGTTAAATGTAATTTGCTAATATCTTGTACCCATACTTTGTACCAATATGGATTATCAAGCTACTAACTGAACTGAAAGCCCCGCATAACGGGGCCTACAGATTGTATGGTGCCGAAAGCGGGACTTGAACCCGCACGATCCTAAGATCACCACCCCCTCAAGATGGCGTGTCTACCAATTCCACCACTTCGGCAAAACGTCTTCTGTGAGACACCTAAAGATGTCTCGCTAAGTCTGGATTGAGGATAGCCCCTAAAGACCTAATTCCAAACTTAGCTCACCTAGATTTAACTAGTCTAGATCTGGCAGGCTTGCATCTGCAGGCCGCCCTTCCAACACACCCTCTTCAATCATTTCAGGTAGTGCGTCGACATCGACCTGTTCAACTGTGACTGCTTCAGGGATGCCTTCATTGGCATCAGTAACCGATTTATCCTTGGCAACAATCGCCAACGCAAAGCTGGTCACAAAGAAAAAGGTGGCCAGAACAGCTGTCGCACGGGTCATAAAATTGCCCGATCCACTGCTACCAAAAACAGTTTGTGATGCGCCGGCACCAAAAGAAGCGCCCATGTCAGCGCCTTTACCCTGCTGCAACAATACCAGTGCGATGACAGAAACTGCCAACAACACATGTACGATTAAAATTATACTTTCCATTTTCTAACTCGCTAATTTGCAGCTGCACAAATTGCAGCAAAAGCGACCGCATCAAGGGATGCCCCGCCCACTAATCCACCATCAATATCTGGCATGCTAAATAATTCTTCGGCATTACCCGCGTTTACACTACCGCCATATAGCACTGGCACACGCTGGGCAATATCAGAATTGCTCGCAGCCAGCTTATTCCGCACCAACTTATGCACCTGTTGCGCCTGTTCTGGTGTTGCCGTATCACCAGTACCAATCGCCCAAATGGGCTCATAGGCAATAATCGCATCGGCAAAGGCATCAATGCCCGCGACATTAATAACCGCATCCAGCTGACCGGAAACTACCGTGTCCGTTTCATTGGCCTGACGCTGTTCTCGCGTCTCACCGACACACAGAACTGGAATCAAACCTGCGCTCAATGTAGCAACAAATTTCTCAGCCACATCACTATCCTGCTCGCCAAACAAACTACGGCGCTCAGAATGACCTAGGATAACGTACTGACAACCTAAATCTTTCAGCATTGACAGAGAAACTTCACCTGTATAAGCGCCACTTTCAAACTGACTCGCATTCTGCGCACCAACTGCAATCGCCGTTCCGTCCAATTGCTGCCGAGCCTGAAAAATATAGGGTGCAGGCGGACAGGCAACCACTTTAGCAGTAGAGTAGTTTATCGCTTCCTCATAACCGGCCAGCAACTTGGTAACAGCTGCCGTATCGGCATTCATTTTCCAGTTTGCAATAACCAGTTTGCAGCGCATAATTTTCACCTTTCCACGAAGCGCGCAATGGTATCTAAGTTAGCGGCAACTTACAAGATAGTGGCTAAGCTGATTACCTCAGAGCATCAGTCTAAGCAATGGCTTTTTGCACCTGCTCGGCCAATTGATTGGCAAGCTCGCCAACCAGCTCCGCATCTTCACCTTCCACCATTACTCTGACCAACGGTTCGGTACCCGACATCCGCAGCAATACACGCCCGCGACCACCCAGTTTATCTTCCGTTGCAGAAATAGCCTGCTGTACTGTTGCATTTTCCACTGGATCGAAACGCTCCAGCAAACGTACATTAACCATTGTTTGCGGCATTTTAGTCATACCCTGCTTCAACTCATTCAGCGTTTTAGCATTGGAAACAATAGCATCCAATACCTGTAACGCCGAGATAATGCCGTCTCCTGTGCTCGTTTTGTTTAGGCAGATGATGTGCCCAGAGGATTCACCACCTACAGACCACTCATTTTCTCGCATTTTTTCCAGCACGTAGCGATCACCAACATTGGCGCGAACAAAAGGTATGCTCAGCTCTTTTAACGCCAACTCCATACCCAAATTGCTCATCAACGTGCCAACCACACCGCCATTAAGAACACCCAGCTCTAGTTTGTGACGAGCAATGATATAAACCAGCTCATCGCCATCAACCAGCTCGCCTTTATGATCCACCATAATCAAACGATCGCCATCGCCATCCAGCGCGATACCTAAATCATAACCCATCTCGACAACGGTTTTTTGTAAAAGCGCAGGGTGAGTCGAACCACACTGCTCATTAATGTTAAGACCATTAGGACTCACACCGATTTCATGCACTTCAACGCCAAGCTCAGTCAATACGCTCGGCGCAATGTGATAAGTCGCACCATTAGCACAATCCACCACAACTTTTAAACCTGCCAGCTTATTACGCCCAAACAGGGTACTTTTACAAAATTCGATATAACGACCACCCGCATCTTCAATTCGATACGCCTTACCCAGCTGATCGGAAGAAACCGTTGTCATTGGCTGGTCCAGCATATCTTCAATGGCAAACTCCAGCTCATCAGGCAGCTTAGTGCCTTCACCAGAGAAAAACTTAATACCATTATCTTCAAACGGATTGTGCGAGGCACTGATAACAATGCCCGCCTGCGCGCCCAATGTACGGGTCAAATAAGCAATACCAGGAGTCGGCATAGGACCCAGCAATTTAACGTTAACGCCGGCAGAAATAATACCCGCCTCCAGCGCTGACTCAAACATATAGCCTGAAATGCGGGTATCCTTACCAATGAGGATATTCTTTACACCATTCGCGGAAAATACTTTGCCCGCAGCCCAGCCCAACTTAAGCATAAATTCTGCGGTAATAGCGCCATCGCCAACACGCCCGCGAATACCGTCGGTGCCAAAATATTTCTTACCCATACCACTACCCCTAAATCCTTATCGGTGAAAACTTCAACCAACATGCTGCCCGCGAGTCATTACGGCGGCGGCCATTTTCAGTACATCAGCTGTTGCGGCCACATCGTGACAACGAACAATATGCGCACCTTTGGCGACAGCCAATACGGCCACAGCTAAACTTCCGTATAACCGCTCGTCCACAGGCTTATTCAACACTTGACCAATCATGCCTTTCCGCGACATACCCACCAGCAACGGCAGCTCTAAACGTTTAAATTCATCCAGACGATCCAGCAATTCCAGGTTGTGCTGCAGGGTTTTACCAAACCCAAAGCCCGGATCAAGCAACAAACGGTCACGACCAATGCCCGCCTCACAGCAAGCCTGTACACGTGCACCCAAGTAACTGATCACATCAGCTGTCACTTCATCATAGTGCGGATTCTGCTGCATATTCTGCGGCTCACCCTGCATATGCATCAGACATATCGGCAAACCGGTGTCACGCGCAGCCTCAAGAGCTCCATCTCGCTGTAATGCACGCACATCATTGATCAAACCAGCACCTGCATCGGCGGCAGCGGTCATTAATTGCGGCGTACTGGTATCAACCGAAACAACCACATCAAAACGCTCTCGAATCGCCTCAACCACAGGCAACACGCGATCCATTTCCTGCTGCGGGCCGACGACTTCAGCGCCAGGGCGAGTTGACTCGCCGCCCACATCAATGATGGTGGCACCATCCGCAATCATGCTTTCAACTGTCTGCAGTGCCGATTCAAGATTAACACCGGTAGCGCCACCTTCTACAAAGCGACCACCATCGGAAAAAGAGTCCGGCGTAACATTCAGAACAGCCATAACATGAGGAATGGATAAGTCCAAAACAAGACCGGCGCAATTTAATTGCGCCGGCATTTCAGGCAGGTAAGTCATATAAACCGTTATCAGTGTTCGCCAGCAGGGCGTCCGTCTACGGAATCCGCGGCATCTTTATCATCACGATCAGTACGCGTCATTTTTTCGCTATTATCGGTACCAGCAGCGCCATCACTATCGCCACTATCGGCCGGAGGACGAGGCTTGTTACCCTCCATGATGTCATCAATTTGCTCCGTATCGATGGTTTCATATTCCATCAACGCTTCCGCCATGGTATGCAGCTTAGCCATGTTATCCTTCAACAACTGCTCAGCCGTGTTGTAACACTCATCAATGATACGACGAATTTCTTCGTCAATCTGACGCTTGGTGTCTCCAGAAACATGACTGCCTGCGCCGCCTGCAGAACGTCCAAGGAAAACTTCGCCTTCCTCTTCCTCATACATCAGCGGACCCATTTTTTCGGACAGCCCCCACTTGGTTACCATGTTGCGTACCATGCCGGTTGCACGCTGAATATCATTCGACGCACCCGTGGTTACACCATCAACACCCAATGTCAGCTCCTCGGCAATACGACCGCCAAACAAACTACACACATTACTAATCAGGAATCGGCGACTGTGACTGTAGCGGTCTTCCTCTGGCAGGAACATGGTGACACCCAATGCACGGCCTCGCGGAATAATACTCACCTTGTAAACTGGGTCATGCTCAGGCATTAAGCGACCAACAATGGCATGACCGGCTTCATGATAGGCAGTATTAAGCTTTTCTTTCTCCGACATAACCATGGAACGGCGCTCGGTACCCATCATGATTTTATCTTTAGCCAGCTCAAACTCATTCATTTCAACTAAACGCTTGTTAGCGCGAGCAGCAAACAAAGAGGCCTCGTTTACCAGGTTAGCCAAATCAGCACCGGAAAAGCCAGGGGTACCACGCGCAATTACCGAGGCTTTAACATCATCGCCCAACGGTACTTTGCGCATATGCACTTTAAGGATCTGCTCACGACCACGAATATCCGGCAGCCCTACAACAACCTGACGGTCAAAACGACCCGGACGCAGCAATGCTGGATCGAGCACGTCTGGACGGTTAGTCGCGGCGATAACAATCACGCCTTCCTTACCTTCAAAGCCGTCCATTTCCACTAGTAACTGGTTAAGTGTTTGCTCACGCTCATCGTGACCACCACCTAAACCAGCGCCACGGTGGCGACCTACGGCATCAATTTCATCGATGAAGATAATGCAGGGTGCATGCTTCTTGGCTTGATCAAACATATCACGCACACGAGAGGCACCAACACCGACAAACATTTCCACAAAATCAGAACCGGAAATTGTGAAGAACGGCACCTTGGCTTCACCTGCAATCGCTTTCGCCAGCAGTGTTTTACCTGTACCCGGTGAACCCACCATCAACACGCCACGCGGAATATGACCGCCCAAGCGCTGAAACTTGCCAGGATCACGCAGAAATTCGACCAGCTCCTGCACCTCTTCCTTGGCTTCCTCAACACCAGCCACATCATCAAAGGTGGTATTAATCTCGTCTTCGCCTAGCATGCGAGCTTTGCTCTTACCAAAGGACATGGGGCCGCCTTTGCCGCCACCACCACCGCCCTGCATCTGGCGCATAAAGAACATAAAGATCGCAAGGATAATTAAAATAGGGAAAGCCGCTACTAACAACTGTGTCCACAGACTTTGTTGTTCGGGCATTTTACCCACTACCTTAACGTTGTGACTCAGCAGGTCATCCATCAGTTTAGGATCGTCAACTGGTGGGCGCACCGTCTCAAAACGGGTATCGTCGTTGAACACACCTGAAATGGTATAACCGTCGACCACGACCTGCCGAACACGGTCACGCTGTACTTCGGCAACAAAGTCCGAGTAGTTCAGCGAAGGCGTTGGGCTCTCGGTATTAAAATTATTAAACACCGTCAACAGCACTGCTGCGATAACGAGCCACAAAATCAAATTTTTTGCCATATCGTTCAAGGCAATACCCTCTTAAAATCACAATTAGCCGCTCAGTTAAACTGATCCGACCGTTATTCTATCTAACCCTTAAAATCTCGCGCCACTAAATACTGCTCTTTCGAGCGAGCCCGCGAAGCATCGGGTTTACGTATCTGCACCTTGTTAAACTTAGACCGTGCAGCTTTCAATAATTCATCAAATCCATCGCCGTGAAAAACTTTTGCAATAAAAACGCCGCCCGGAGCCAAAATTTGATCCACCATATCTACCGCTAACTCTATTAAATACATAGCCTTAGGCTGATCAACGGCGCTTACTCCACTCATGTTGGGGGCCATATCTGAAATTACAAGGTCCACCTTATCGTCACCAAGCACATGAATAATCTGCTCATAGACATCCAGCTCAGTAAAGTCGCCCTGTACAAAATCAACACCAGCAATCGGCTCCATCGGCAAAATATCGGAGGCAACTACACGCCCCTTATTGCCCACCAATTCAATAGCCACCTGCGACCAACCACCTGGCGCAGAACCTAAATCCAGCACCGACATACCTGGCTTGATCAGCTTATCCTTGTCCTGCAGCTCCAGCAGCTTATAACTGGCCCGCGAACGATAACCATCCTGCTGGGATTTTTTTACATACTGATCGTTGAAATGCTCATCGAGCCAGCGACCGCTGGATTTACTGCGTGCCATAATATATCACTACTCCGGACTGGGGCTATCCGCTATAATAGCCGCCCTTTTAACCATTGTTTAAAACTTTCCGGATCACTATGGCGTTACCCAACGAAAAAATCAAAGCATTCCGCGGCATCGGCCACCACCTGAAGCCTATCGTTACCATTTCTGAAAACGGCATCACCGAAGGTGTACAGCTGGAATTAGATCGTGCGCTTAATGATCACGAGTTAATCAAGGTAAAGGTAAGCTGCGGTGACCGCGAACAAAAACAGGAACTGATTCAGGAATTGGTTAACAACTGTAACTGTGAGCTGGTACAGACTATCGGAAAAATTGCCTTAGTTTATCGCCAATCCCGCGAGCAAAATCAGAAACTGTCCAACATCGCCCGCTTCTACCAGCGCTAAGCCTATATTCCAGATACTGTCACCCCAATCAAAGGGATGGCAGTATCACTGCTGCAGCGGCTAAATGTGCTCCACAGAAATAATCTCGTACTCCACCAAACCACCCGGCACAGTCACACCAACCACATCACCTTCAGATTTGCCGACTAAACCACGAGCAATCGGAGAAGTGATGGAAATTTTGCGGTGCTTCATATCCGCTTCATCTTCACCGACGATACGGTAGCTCACCACTTCTTCGGTATCGAGATTTTCCAGCTCAACCGTGACACCAAAAATCACCTTGCCGGTGTTCTTGATTGCCGCCACATCGATCACCTGAGCATTAGATAGCTTACCTTCGATTTCCTGAATACGGCCTTCAGCAAAACCCTGCTCTTCACGTGCAGCATGGTATTCGGCATTCTCTTTCAAGTCGCCATGCGCGCGCGCTTCAGCAATCGCCTCAATAATGCGAGGACGCTCAACCGTCTTCAGGCGCTCCAACTCTTCTCGCAGCATCGTCTCGCCCAGCTTACTCATCGGAAACTTACTCATGAGTCACCCTTAATATTTTCATGCAGATCCTGCAATCTACGCACCTGCTCTTCTGCTGTGTAAGCACTGGCTTCACAGAACGCTTCTGCGGCCGCCATAGTCGTGCTGTAATACACGCGATGCTGCTTAGCCGTGCTACGAATACTGGCTGAATCAGCGATAGTCTGCGTACCTTCTGTGGTGTTCACGATGTAGCTCACTTCGTCATTCTTCAACATATCAACGATATGTGGACGACCTTCCGCCACCTTGTTAACCACCGAAACTTCAACACCGGCATCAGCCAATACTTTAGCCGTACCGCGCGTTGAGGCAATTTCAAATCCCAGCTTACTCAGACTCTGTGCCACCCCAACAATACCGGCTTTATCTGCATCACGAACACTAATAAAGGCTCGCCCGCCCTTCGGTAAAATGTCACCGGCGCCAATTTGCGCTTTAGCGAAGGCTTCAGCAAAGCTGTCACCCACACCCATCACTTCACCAGTCGACTTCATTTCTGGGCCGAGGATTGGATCTACACCCTGGAATTTATCAAACGGGAATACCGCTTCTTTCACACTCATGTGCGGCGGAATCACTTCTTCAGTGAAGCCCTGATCAGCCAGCGACTGACCCGCCATGCAACGTGCGGCAACTTTAGCCAGTGACACACCAATACACTTAGACACAAACGGCACGGTACGTGAACCACGCGGGTTCACCTCAATCACATAGATTTCGCCATCTTGATACGCCAACTGCACGTTCATCAAGCCAACAACACCCAGCTCCATCGCCATTTGTTTTACTTGATCACGCATTTTGTCCTGCACATCGGCAGGCAAGCTATAAGGAGGCAAAGAACAGGCCGAATCACCGGAGTGAACACCCGCTTGCTCAATATGCTGCATGATGGCACCAATCACTACATGCTCACCATCGGATACCGCATCCACGTCCACTTCGATAGCGGCACTCAGGAAACGATCCAGCAATACCGGACTTTCGTTAGAAACCGATACCGCTTCATTCATATAACGCTTCAGCTCATCAGTGCTGTAAACGATCTCCATCGCACGACCACCCAGCACATAGGACGGACGAACAACCAGCGGGAAGCCAATTTCAACCGCCTTAACCAAGCTTTCTTCCAGGCTTCTAACAGTACTGTTAGGCGGCTGCTTCAAGCCCAGCTTCTCAATCATTTGCTGAAAACGTTCACGGTCTTCGGCGCGGTCAATTGCGTCCGGCGTGGTACCAATAATGTTTGCGCCCGCAGCTTCTAGGCCACGCGCCAATTTCAACGGCGTTTGACCACCGTACTGAACGATCACGCCTTTCGGCTGCTCGATACGGATAATTTCCAACACATCTTCCAGTGTTACTGGCTCAAAATACAGACGGTCAGAGGTATCGTAATCGGTAGAAACGGTTTCAGGGTTACAGTTAACCATGATGGTTTCGTAACCGTCATCACGCATCGCCAAAGCGGCGTGAACACAGCAGTAATCAAACTCGATACCCTGACCGATACGGTTTGGACCGCCACCCAATACCATGATCTTGTCTTTATTAGACACTTCAGCTTCACACTCTTCCTCATAGGAGGAGTACATGTACGCCGTTTCTGAGGAGAACTCAGCCGCACAGGTATCAACACGCTTGTAAACAGGGTGCACATTCAATTCGTCACGACGCGCACGCACTTCGTGCTCAGTCACACCCAGCACTTCTGCCAAACGCATATCAGAGAAACCTTTACGCTTCAGCTGGAACAACTGTTCATATTCAATGCTGCTCAGCGCTTGACCTGCCAAGGCGTTTTCATCGTTAACAATGTCTTCGATCTGCACCAGGTACCAGGGATCAATGCCGCTGAACTCATAGACTTCATCAACGCTGAAACCTAAACGAAAAGCATCGGCCACATATAAAGGACGATCCGCACCCGGCGTACGTAGCTCGTGTACTACTTTAGCGCGCTGCTCTTCCACGGTGTCGTCAGCATTAACAATCGGATCAAAACCGCTGATACCTACTTCCAAACCACGTAATGCTTTTTGCATGGATTCCTGGTAAGTACGACCAATCGCCATGACCTCACCTACAGATTTCATCTGTGTAGTCAGGCGTGAATCAGCTTTCGGGAATTTTTCGAAAGTGAAACGAGGAATCTTGGTAACAACATAGTCAATGCTTGGCTCGAAAGAAGCCGGCGTAGCACCGCCAGTAATTTCGTTTTGCAGCTCATCCAGCGTATAACCAACCGCCAACTTAGCCGCCACTCGAGCAATCGGGAAACCAGTTGCTTTAGAAGCCAGCGCAGAAGAACGTGATACCCGTGGGTTCATTTCAATAACAACGATACGGCCCGTCTTTGGACACATACCGAACTGCACGTTGGATCCACCGGTTTCTACGCCAATCTCACGCAGAACTGCAACCGAAGCATTACGCATCAGCTGGTATTCTTTATCAGTCAGTGTTTGAGCCGGTGCCACCGTGATCGAATCACCCGTATGCACACCCATGGCATCGAAGTTTTCAATCGCACAGATGATGATGCAGTTGTCGTTTTTATCACGCACAACTTCCATCTCGTATTCTTTCCAGCCAATCAGCGATTCATCAATCAGCAGCTCACTGGTTGGTGACAGATCAAGCCCACGCTTACAAATTTCAACGTATTCTTCTTTGTTGTAAGCAATACCTCCGCCGCTGCCGCCCATGGTGAAGGACGGTCGAATAATACAGGGAAAGCCTAGTTGCGCCTGAATTTGATGCGCTTCTTCCAAGCTGTGCGCAATACCTGAACGCGGTGTTGCCAAACCAATGGCCTTCATCGCTTTATCAAAACGTTCGCGATCTTCCGCCTTATCGATAGCATCCTGTGTGGCGCCAATCATTTCTACGCCAAACTCTTTCAGAACACCTTCGCGATCCAGATCCAGCGCACAGTTCAGTGCTGTCTGGCCGCCCATAGTCGGCAGAATAGCGTCAGGACGTTCCTGCTCGATAATTTTAGCAACCGTCTGCCAGCGCACTGGCTCGATGTAAGTTGCATCCGCCATCGCCGGATCAGTCATGATCGTCGCCGGATTGGAGTTCACCAGAATAACCCGGTAACCCTCTTCACGCAGCGCTTTACAAGCTTGCGCGCCGGAATAATCGAATTCACAAGCCTGCCCAATAATAATTGGGCCGGCTCCTAAAATTAGGATGGATTTTATGTCGGTACGTTTTGGCATAAATCTATATTCGCTCTGGAGACTGGTGTGGCCGCGCTTACTTGGCAGCCACTCTCATTAATTCGATGAAACGATCAAACAGTGGCGCCACGTCATGCGGACCCGGACTTGCTTCAGGGTGACCCTGGAAACTATAAGCCGCTTTATCAGTACGTCGGATGCCCTGTAAAGATTGATCAAACAGGGAAACATGGGTTGCTTCCAGGTTGGCTGGCATGGATTCTTCATCCACTGCAAAACCATGGTTCTGGCTAGTAATCATCACAACTTTACTGGCAAGATCCTGCACCGGGTGGTTAGCACCGTGGTGACCGAACTTCATCTTGATCGTTTTCGCGCCACTGGCCAGCGCCAGTAACTGATGACCCAGGCAGATACCAAATACCGGAATGTCTGTCTCAAGAATCTCTTTGATCGCTTTGATCGCATAGTCACACGGCTCGGGATCGCCCGGGCCATTAGAAAGGAATATACCATCAGGATTCAGCGCCAATACGTCTGCTGCTGGAGTTTGCGCTGGCACAACGGTTAAACGACAACCGCGAGACACCAACATGCGCAGGATATTGCGCTTAACACCATAATCGTACGCAACCACGTGATAAGGCGTGCTTTCAGGCTTTTCAAAACCTGACTCGCCGTTATCCGCCCACTTCCACTCGCCCTCTGTCCACTCGTAAGCTTCTGAAACCGTCACTTCTTTGGCTAGATCCAAGCCCTTCAGGCCCGGAAATGCTTGGGCCGCTGCAAGCGCTTCAGCAATCGCTTGCTGCTCATCAACGCCTGCTTCGAGCACTTTCACGCAACCGTTTTGAGCGCCCTTTTCACGCAGCACTCGCGTCAAACGGCGAGTATCGATTTCAGCGATACCCACTACATTACGTCGAGTTAGGTATTCATCCAGCGTTTCAGTTTTACGCCAGTTGCTCGCGATAATCGGCAAGTTGCGGATCACCAAACCTGCAGCCCAGACACGATCAGACTCTTCATCTTGATCATTAGTGCCGGTGCTGCCAATATGGGAATAGGTCAATGTAACAATCTGGCTGGCGTAGGAAGGATCAGTAATAATCTCCTGATAGCCCGTCATAGCGGTATTGAAAACCACCTCACCTGTGGCTTGGCCATCAGCCCCGATCGCCACACCCTTAAAAATACTACCGTCGGCTAATGCCAGTATGGCCTGTCTAGTCAACCTGATTTCCTCGCGCGCATTTTCTAAGGATCAGCTGCTTTAAAACGGCATTTCTGCCTAAGCTAGCTGCAAAAAAGCGAGATAGGGCTAAGGCCTTATCCCGCTTTTCGAATTTGTTGTGAGATTTCGCTACTCACTGGGGCGGCAATTCTACGGAAATTGCGCTGATTTGTCCATATTTCTCTGAGACTTCAGAGCAGGAATACGGACAATTTTGACAAAGACTTTTTATTTTAGATTCAACACGTCCTGCATATCAAACAGACCGCTTGGTTTTTGACTCAACCACTGCGCTGCGCGCACTGCACCACGGGCAAATGACATACGACTGGTTGCCTTATGAGTAATCTCTACACGCTCACCATCGGCGGCAAAAATCACCGTGTGATCACCGACAATATCGCCTGCGCGCACCGTCGCAAAACCAATGGTTTCACGATCACGCGCACCGGTTTGACCTTCACGACCATAAACAGCACATTTTGACAAGTCACGATCCAGCGCATTGGCGACCACTTCACCCATGCTCAACGCCGTGCCGGAAGGGGCATCCACCTTATGACGGTGGTGCGCTTCATAAACCTCAATATCAACATCATCACCCAGCACACGGGCAGCAATATCCAGCAACTTAAAGCACAGATTCACGCCAGTACTGAAGTTAGAGGCGACACACAAAGCGGTCTTATCTGCCGTCACCAGCATTTGCGCTTTCTCTGCATCAGAAAAACCCGTAGTGCCGACCACCAACTGCTTACCGGCCTGCGCACAAATGGCGGCATTCGCCAATGTTGCAGCAGGCGTAGTGAAATCAATCAGCACATCAAAATCATCAACGACCGCCGCCAGATCACCAACCACTTTAACGCCGTTAGCGCCAATACCAGTCAATTCACCAACATCAACACCCACCAACGAGCTATCAGGACGCACAATCGCAACCGTCAATTCAGCATCTCCGGCCAGCATAACCGCTTCAACCAAGGCTTTCCCCATCCGTCCGGCAACACCGGTCACTGCAATGCGTGTCATGCGTATTCCTGTTTTCCTATCTTTGTCTTAAATTAAAATCGCTAATTTCCGTAGTGAGCGAAGGAATGGCAAGGCGAAAACTGGCGAGAGAACGGAGCTTATTGATCATAAGTGAGTATTTCGAGCCGATTTTCAACGCCGCCATTACCAGCGCAATAGGAAATTTTAGGTTTTCATGTCATCGAAGAAGTTTTTCACACCCGCAAACCAGGAGCTCTTTTTCGGCGACTGCTTATTACCTTCACCATCGAGCGTTGCCTGGAATTGCTTAAGCAATTCTTTCTGCTCGCTATTCAACTTCACCGGCGTTTCCACGTAGACACGACACAGTAAATCACCCGTCGCACCACCACGCACAGGCGCAACACCTTTACCGCGCACACGGAACAACTTGTTAGTCTGCGTCTCAGCTGGAATCTTCAGCTTAACGCGGCCATCCAGTGTCGGCACTTCCAGCTCACCACCCAGGGAGGCATCCACAAAACTGATCGGCACTTCGCAATAGAGATTAGCACCATCACGAGTAAATATTTTGTGCTCGCGCACGCTGACCTGCACGTAAAGATCGCCAGCAGGACCTCCATGCACACCGGCTTCGCCTTCGCCCGACAAACGAATACGATCACCCGTATCAACACCCGGCGGAATTTTCACCGACAGCGTCTTGGTTTCTTCTACGCGACCCGCGCCATGACATTTATGGCAAGGATTTTTAATCGTTTTACCCTGACCTTTACAGCGCGGACAGGCCTGCTGAACAGCAAAGAAACCCTGCTGCATACGCACCTGACCAACACCACCACAGGTTTGACACTCCTCAGGCTGCGAACCTTTAGCAGCGCCAGAACCGTCACAACCCCCACAACCCACCATGGAAGGCACGCGAATTTTAGCCTGCGTACCTTTAACCGCATCTTCAAGATCCAGCTCCAGGCTGTAGCCTAAATCCGCACCTCGTTGCACATGACTGCGCTGACGACCTCCGCCACCGCCGCCAAAGATGTCGCCGAACACATCGCCAAATACGTCACTGAAGTTGCCATTACCGCCACCGTGACCACCGCCGCCATTTTGATCAACTCCGGCATGGCCAAACTGATCATAGGCCGCACGCTTTTCACCACTGGAAAGAACTTCATAGGCCTCATTCACTTCCTTGAAGTGCGACTCGGCATCTTTGTCGTCCGGATTACGATCCGGGTGATACTTCATTGCCAGTCGGCGGTAAGCCTTTTTAATTTCCTTGCTGTCGGTACCTTTGGAGACACCCAGCACTTCGTAATAATCGCGTTTTGACATATCTTCCTGCAAATCATCTAAAGCGTAAATCGTAAACCGAGCAAAGGCGCGGGACCGAAGCCGCGCGCCTTACTTGTAATTTTGAGCTGTTCTCAAGAGAACCTCAAACAATCTAATCAGGGCCCGTTTCCAGACCCCAAGCAGCTTATTTGTTGTCGTCTTTCATCTCTTCAAACTCAGCATCAACGGCATCATCAGCGCCGCCATCCTGAGCCGCATCAGCGCCAGCATCAGTTGCCTGATCGCCCGCTTGAGCTTGAGCTTGAGCCTGCTCCTGCATTTTCTGAGCCAGAGGACCGGACGCTTCAGTCAAAGCAGTTGTTTTCGCTTCGATGTCATCTTTGTCATCGGTTTTCAGAGCCGCTTCCAGCTCAGCAACCGCTGCTTCGATTGGCGCTTTTTCATCATCAGAAACGTTTTCACCAGCTTCTTCCAGCATCTTACGCGTGGCGTGAACCAGCGCATCACCCTGGTTACGAACCGCTACCAGCTCTTCAAATTTGCGATCTTCCTCAGCGTTAGCTTCGGCATCACGCACCATCGCTTCAACGTCTTCATCGCTCAAGCCGCCAGAGGCTTTAATCACGATAGACTGCTCTTTACCAGTTGCCTTATCTTTAGCGCCTACGTTCAAGATACCGTTAGCATCCAGATCGAAGCTCACTTCAATTTGAGGCATACCGCGTGGCGCCCCAGGAATATCTGCCAGATCAAAACGACCCAGAGATTTATTCTGCGTGGCTTGCTTACGCTCACCCTGGCACACGTGGATCGTTACCGCAGACTGGTTGTCTTCAGCAGTAGAGAACACCTGTGTTTTCTTGGTTGGGATAGTGGTGTTCTTTTCGATCAGCACTGTCATCACGCCACCCATAGTCTCGATACCCAGAGACAGAGGTGTTACGTCCAACAGCAATACGTCCTTCACGTCACCAGACAGAACCGCTGCCTGGATAGATGCACCCACAGCAACCGCTTCATCCGGGTTAACGTCTTTACGCGCTTCTTTACCGAAGAAGTTTTTAACCTTCTCCTGCACCAGCGGCATACGTGTTTGGCCACCCACCAGAATCACGTCATCAATTTCTGACGTACTCAGATCAGCATCTTTCAAAGCCACTTTTAACGGAGCCAAAGTACGCTCAACCAGATCTTCAACCAATGACTCAAACTTGGCACGTGTAATCTTCACATTCAAGTGCTTAGGACCGCTTGCATCAGCCGTAATATAAGGCAAGTTGACGTCTGTTTGTTGCGCACTGGACAGTTCGATTTTGGCTTTTTCAGCAGCTTCTTTCAGACGCTGCAGAGCCAGTGGGTCGTTGTGCAGATCAATACCCGTTTCAGACTTGAACTGGTCTGACAAGAAATCAATCAAACGTAAATCAAAATCTTCACCACCCAGGAAGGTGTCACCGTTAGTCGACAGCACTTCAAACTGGTGCTCGCCATCAACTTCCGCGATTTCGATGATAGAAATATCAAACGTACCACCACCCAAGTCATAAACCGCAACGGTAGAATCGCCACGTTTTTTGTCCATACCATAAGCCAGTGCCGCAGCCGTTGGCTCATTGATAATACGCTTTACGTCCAGACCAGCGATACGGCCGGCATCTTTAGTAGCCTGGCGCTGAGAATCATTAAAGTAAGCAGGCACAGTAATAACCGCTTCAGTAACAGCTTCACCCAGATAGTCTTCCGCTGTTTTCTTCATCTTCTTCAGAACTTCAGCAGAAATCTGTGGTGGTGCTTTAGCGTCGCCCTTAGCTTCAACCCATGCATCGCCGTTATCGGCTGCTACGATTTTATAAGGCACCATTTTGATATCTTTCTGTACCACATCGTCTTTAAAACGACGACCGATCAAACGCTTGATCGCGAACAGAGTATCAGTAGGATTAGTCACCGATTGACGTTTGGCAGGCTGACCAACCAGCACTTCACCGTCATCAACAAAGGCAACGATGGAAGGCGTGGTGCGATCGCCCTCGGCATTCTCAATCACTTTTGGCTTATCGCCTTCCATTACAGATACACACGAGTTAGTGGTACCCAAGTCAATTCCGATAATTCTTCCCATAATGCTCTACTCCAAACTTAAATCTTTATTACTGAATCTGAAAATTAAACTCACACTTTCTGTGCGGATTAATCTCTAATATTGGACTGCTTTTGCTATTTTCAAGGCTCTCACCTAATTTTCACTCAAGCCCATTTCAACTATTTGTTAAGCCTGCTCATCAATTTTTGGTGCTGCAGCAGCTTTTGAAACCATCACCATCGCTGGACGCACCAGACGACCATTCAGGCTGTAGCCCTTCTGCAAAACAGCAACAACCGTATTCGGCTCCACATCAGCATTCTCAATCATCGACATGGCTTGATGCTGCTGAGGATCAAACGGCGCACCCTCTGGATCAATCTGCTCGATATTGAACTTGCTCAAGGTAGCCAGAAAACTACTCAACGTCATTTCAACGCCCTCACGCAAGGCTTGAGACGACTCATCCGCCGCACCAGCAGCCTGCAACGCACGCTCCAGGTTATCAACCACGGCTAGCAATTCGCCTGCCATCTTTTCCAGCGCGAACTTGTGAGCATTTTCCACATCACGCTCGGCGCGACGGCGAATGTTCTGCATCTCTGCATGAGCACGCAGCTCGGCTTCCTTATTAGCCGCAGCTTGTGCTAATGCGGCATCAAGCTCCGCCCTCAGCTCTTCTGCTGGCGCCTGCTCCGGCAGGACTTCAACCTGCTCATCAACAACCTGATCCTGAGTCTCGTCTACTTTTTGCGCAGTAGCGTCTACTGCATCTTGAGTGTTTTCCGAGGTGGCCTTATCTTCTGCCATAACTTATCAACCTCCAGCCTAAATATTCATTCTTTGCCAACGCATCGCTTTATCAAGCGCGCCCACATTAATTAACCTGCTTGCTATATGGGGCCGCCAAGCAATGATTCAAGACTTTTTATTGCGAAATTTGTTACACCCTCCATGATGCTTTTATGTCGCTGGTTATTTTCACGCTTTTACTTTATAACTAGCAGCTTCACTTTGCAGCCGAGATATCTATTTCCAAGCTATGCTGACCCACCTGAACATTAAGAATTTCGCTGTCGTACAAAGCCTTTCCATCGACCTGCACGCAGGCTTTTCGGTGATTACAGGCGAAACCGGCGCGGGCAAATCCATTGCCGTAGATGCGCTGGGCTTAGTACTGGGAGACCGCGCCGACAACGGCATTATTCGTGATGGCACTGAACGCGCTGAAATCAGCGCCAGCTTCGACATCGACAACAACACTGATGCGCAACAATGGCTGGATAAACAGGGGCTCGCCACTGAGGACTGTGTTTTACGCCGCGTGCTGACTCGCGACGGACGTTCCCGCGCCTTTATTAATGGCTCAACCGCCACACTGGCACAGCTGCGCGACTTTGGTGAGTCTCTCATCGACATTCACAGCCAGCATGAACACCAGTCGCTCTTAGACAAAGCCAGCCACCGCCGCTTGCTGGACGCCTATGCGAACGCCGACAAATTAGCAGCAAGCGTTGCGGCCGCTTACCAAAAATGGCATAGCGCCGAGACCAAGCTCGCGCAACTTAAAAACGATTTGCAAAGCCAAACAGAACAACACCAGCTACTGCGCTATCAACTTGAAGAATTAGACGAGCTTAACCTTCAATCCGGCGAGCTGGAAAATCTGGAAATCGAGCAACAACGCCTGGCCAGCGCTGGTGAAATCCTCAACGGCGGCCAGCAAGTCCTCTCGATTATTCAAGCATCAGAAAGAGACGACACAGATTGCAGCAATCTGATCAACCAAGCCGTTCGCCTTAGCGACAGCATCCAGGACGACCACCAAGATTTAAAAGAAGTGCGCGAACTGCTGAGAAATGCACAAATTCAAATTGATGAAGCGTCCAGCAGCCTGACCCACTACCTATCGCAAGTAAATATCGATCCGCAACGCCAACAACTGGTGGAAGCACGCCTCAGCGATATTTTTCAGATCGCCCGCAAACATCAGATACAAGCACCAGAATTAGTCGATCTCTACGAACGTCTCAAAGCAGACTTCCAGCAGATCGACGGCATGGACGAACACCTTGAAGTACTCGCCGAACAGGTCGCAAGCTATCAACAGCAATATCTCGACACCGCTCAACAGCTCAGCAAAAAACGCCAATCTGCCTGCAAAACCTTTGACAGCCAAATTGCCCAGCACCTTGAATCACTTGGCATGGGCGGCTGCCATTTTATCGCCCAGCTCAACCCTCTCGATACAGGTTCACTATCCGCCCACGGCCTAGAAAGCATTGAGTTCCTGGTCAGCACCAACCCCGGGCAATCACCGCGCCAGCTCAGCAAAGTAGCCTCGGGCGGCGAACTATCGCGCATCAGCTTGGCCATTCAGGTGATTTCCGCACAGGCGTCAGCCATCCCGGTACTGGTATTTGATGAAGTGGATGTTGGCATTGGCGGTGGCACCGCCGAAGTGGTCGGACAACTATTGCGCAAGTTAGGCGAGACCGGACAAGTCATCTGTGTCAGCCACCAACCGCAAGTAGCTGCGCAGGCTCATCAACATTTATCGGTTAGCAAACAAACAGCAGACGGACAAACTGATTCGCAGATGTCATTATTATCAGAAGAAGAAAAAGTGGCGGAGATCGCCCGCATGCTGGGCGGACTTAAATTGACAGACCAGACGCTGGCCCATGCGAAGGAAATGTTGCTGAGCGCAGACTAGACACCCAGCCTTACAGATATCTACTTTTTACAGCCAGGACACAGACCGTAGATATAATGGCTATGCTCAGTCACTTCAAAACCCTTGGCCTCAGCAATTTCATGCTGACGCTTTTCAATCATCTCATCGAAAAACTCTTCTACAAGACCACACTTCACACACACGATGTGATCATGATGCTCAAGCTCATTTCGAGTCAGCTCAAAAACGGAACGCCCGCCTTCAAAATGGTGGCGCTGAACCAGACCTGCCGTCTCAAATTGAGTCAGTACACGATACACGGTAGCCAACCCCACATCATCGCCACTTTCCAACAGCATCTTGTAGACGTCTTCCGCCGCCAAGTGGCGAATTTCGGAGGATTCCAACAATTGTAAAATTTTCAGGCGGGGCACAGTGACCTTCAGACCAGCGGCTCGCAACTCTTGATTTTCTTCAGCCATACTTCCAGACTACTCCTTTACTTTCAACTGGGCTATTATGCGCTCTCAGCCCAATGAGTGGAACCAACTAACGTGAATTACAGCACCAAACTAAACACCGCACTGCTAACCATCGTCCTACTTGCCGCAACAGGTTGCAGCTACCTGCCCAGCGTTTACAAAATCGATATTCAGCAGGGCAACGTGGTCACCCAGGATATGATCGACCAACTGCGCCCCGGCCTGACCAAACGCCAAGTTCAGTACGTTATGGGCACACCACTGATCGAAGACACCTTTAATCAATCGCGCTGGGATTACGTGTACAGCCTGCAGCCCGGCGGAGAACTCCGCCAACAGGAAAGCATCAGCCTGTTTTTCAAAGACGACCTACTCACCCACTTTGAAGGCGATTTCATCCCCAGCAAAGCAACAACTAACTAATCTCAATCGCGCCACTAATCATAGTGGCGTAACACCTTACTTGGTAGCCTTGGCGGCAGCCTTTTCTTGTTTCGCTTTTTCAGCACGCTGGACACGCGACGCCTTTGGATCAATCTGCAACGGCCGATAAATTTCTACTCGATCGCCCGCTTTTAGTACTTCCTTTTTAGGATCCCGGATCGCCTTACCGAAAACACCCATTTTGTCATTTTCGATATCAATCTGTACAAACTGCTCAGCAATGGCAGACTGGATAACGGCCTCGTAGGCAGTAATACCCTCCTCCGCCTTAACAACAACAATCGCCTGCTTATCCGGCAGCGCAAAGGCCACTTCCACCGTTATCAATTTATCCTGCGCCATAAACTTCGTCTGCTCGCTCACAAAAGGCAGCCACCATGGTATTGGCTGCCTCATTAAAAACAGGTCCCAGCATCACCGCCATCATCTTGCTGGAGAACTCAAATTCGAGGTCCAACTCTACCTTACAGGCCTCCTCATTCAAAGGACTAAACACCCAGCTACCGGCCAAGCGCTGAAAGGGGCCATCCACAAGTGCCATTTCCACCGAATGATTCTTCACCAGTCGATTACGGGTAGTGAATGTCTTGCTAACCCCCGCCTTTGCCACATCCAGACTGGCGACAATTTCCTCAGAGGTAGAGCTTTCAATACGCGAACCACTACACCAGGGCAGAAACTGCGGATACGCTTCAATATCATTCACCAACTGATACATCTGCTCGGCAGAGTGCATCACCAGCGCGTTACGATGTACTGTTTTCATCTAGTTGTATATTTCCTATCCGACAAAACGCTCATAGAGCGGCACAACAAACACCGCCAGCACCGCCAGCGGAGCAAGGAATCGCAGCGCAAAGCGCCACAAACTATAAAGCCCAGAGCTCTGCATAGCCAATTCACCCGCAACTCGTCGCTGCGACAACACCCAGCCCACATACAACGCAATAAAGAAACCAGTTAAGGGCAACATGATATTAGCTGTCAGGAAATCCAGCACATCAAAAAATGTAAAACCAGCCAGCTTGAATTCCGCCCAGAGGTTAAAGGAAAACACCGTACCCAAACCAACAAACCAAGCCAAAAAGCACAACATTGCTGTCGCCAAGCCTCGATTCACCTTAAAGCGCTCGACCACCCAAGCGACGGCTGGCTCAATAATTGATATACCCGAACTTAAAGCAGCAAAGCTGACCAACACAAAAAACAGCGCGCCAAATAACTGCCCAAACCCCATATTGCCAAAGGCATGCGGCAGGGTAATAAACATCAAGCCAGGGCCGGCCCCAGGCTCCAGTCCGTTACTAAAAACAATCGGAAAAATTGCCAGCCCCGCAACCAAGGCAACCAACGTATCGAGAGCCGCCACCATTAACACTGTACCGCCAATAGAAGCCTTTTTCGGCATATAGGAGCCGTATACCATTATGGCCCCCATGCCTAAACTCAGGGTAAAAAAGGCATGCCCTAACGCCGTAAGCGCCGCAGTCCAGCTCATTTTGCTAAAATCGACATTAAACAAAAAAGCAAAACCCTGACCAAAACTACCCGTATTCACGGCGTAGCCTACCAGCAAAATCAACAACAGAAACAACAACGGCATCAAAGTACGCACCGCCTTTTCCAATCCTTTTATAACGCCCTGCGCGACAATGACGGTCACCAGAACCATGAATAACGAGTGCCAAAATAAAAGCTTCTTGGGGTTAGCCAGCAGCTCATCAAAAATACTACCTACCTGCGCACCGTCCTTTCCATTGAAGGTACCTACGCCCACCTCGTAAATGTAATTCAGCGACCAACCCGCGATCACGCTGTAGTAGGTCAAAATCAGAAACCCGGCAATCGCGCCCATCCAACCCAGCAACTGCCAGCCCTTATTTGCACCTGTTTCCCGTACCAGCTCGCGCATGGTATTGATCGGACTCTGACGACCCTGACGACCGAGCAGCACCTCCGCCATCATGATGGGAATACCCACCAAAGCAATACACAACAGGTACACCAGCACAAAGGCTCCACCGCCATTCTCACCAGTGATGTAGGGGAATTTCCAAATATTCCCCAAACCTACCGCCGAGCCTGTCGCCGCTAGAATAAAAGTCCAGCGACTACCCCAGACACCATGTATGGATATTTTCTGCTCTGCCATTGACCTCTTACTCCCCTTCAACCAAGCGAGTACTTAAAAAATACGCCAGCCCGTTTCAGAGCTTTCACCTTCAAGATAGGCCGAAAACCGATCTACTTTCCTGGCTATGTCTTTCTGCTCTGGCGTTAATTTATCGCAACCAACGTAATATTTATAGAAAGCCAGCCGCTGAGTGCGTCGCAACCGCTTACGTCCAATCTTATCCAAACAGGCCAAGTCCTTCAGACGACCACGGCGAAATAGCAATGACGACAACTGCTTTCCCGAGGGACAGTCAAAAAAGTACACTTCTGGCCGTTCGCCCGGCCCCACCAAAATATTGCGCCACTTCAGGTCAAGATGCATAAATCGTTGCTCATGCATCAACCGAGTATAGAGGGCGATTTTTTGTGCCGTATGCTTAAACCACTCAGGTTGATCAAA
>Ga0209396_1001362_pt1 | contig 27287 bp, 26 predicted proteins | sample GOMGulsemesocosm_6_FD_184638 | JGI IMG/M metagenome (GOLD analysis project Ga0209396, IMG submission 184638) | Methane-oxidizing microbial communities from mesocosms in the Gulf of Mexico - GOM8C Gulf of Mexico (SPAdes) (version 2) | ecosystem: Environmental > Aquatic > Marine > Cold seeps... | reverse complement strand
GAGCAGTCGGTGGTATGAGCCTGTCAGTATTTGATGAAGCGTTTAACAAGCTCGATTCAGAGAATACGATGACATCGCTTGGCTTTATGACGGATTTAGGGCTGCAAACGATTATCGCTGCACCTGATGAAAAATACTCATTATTATCATCGTGCATGGATACCATCATCAATGTTTGTCGTGACGGGAGGGTGGTTGATGTCGATGTTGAATTCCCGACCGCTAAGGCTAAAAAATTATTAAATTCAGATAATCCTAAGCTAATACAAGCACAACAGGAAGCGGCTGAGAAAGAACTCGCACCCGCACTTTAATCCAGCACTTCAAGAGCCCATTAAGTGCTATGCTTAATGGGCTTTTTTATGTACAGGATGTACGGTATAACGCGATTGCATGGATGCAAATGAGCGCATATGTACAGGATGTACGGTAAACAAAAGTGGTACTGAGGATTTTGTTCCCGACAAATCCTCAGTACCTGCGTCCTTGCAAGCAATGCCTAAAAGCGTATATTTTTAGCAACAATCATAATTAAATTTTCGGAACACTAATGACCCTCATTTTTTCAACAGCTGTTAAATTCTTTTTCCTATTCGCACCTTTCTTTGTCGTTTCGATGTTTTTGTCCCTGACAAAAAATGAAACAGTGAAAGGGCGAGCGACTATTGCTAATCGCGCAGTGTTTTCTGCTTTTCTCATCAGCCTAGTGCTGATGTTTTTTGGCGATACCTTATTTGCTATCTTGGGTATTACCTTGGACGCCTTTCGTATTGGCGCAGGCACTTTACTGTTTTTATCGGCTGTCAGTTTGGTCAGTGACGGGGTGAGAAATCATGCCACAGGGACAGAGTCTAAAGAAGATGTTGCTGTAGTGCCTTTGGCCATACCAACCATTATAGGGCCGGCAACTATTGGTGCTATCTTGGTGATTGGTGCCGAGCTAAAGGGCGAGCAGTTTGTCTACGGTATAGTGGGGATGTTACTGGCGTTAATGACACTGTTAGCGCTGTTACATGTCTCAGTGCGGGTTGAAAAAATATTAGGTCGTACAGGCTTAAATATTTTGAGTAAAATTACCGGACTAATACTGGCGGCTATGGCTGCGCAGTTGATTTTCTCTGGTATTAAGAGTTTTTTTGGACTGTAAATTAATAACACTGCATTTTTTTGTTAAAAGGGCGAACGGCAAAGAAATGACCGTTGATGATTTAAACTTGGTTTAAATCATCAACAATATACTTATTAGTCTGATTAAGAGTGAAAAAAGTGACTAAATCGTCACTGCTTAAAGGCTTGCTAAAGTAGTAGCCTTGAAAGTAAGCGCAGTGGTACGCGGCCAGAAACTCTACCTGTGCTATCTCTTCGACACCCTCAGCAACCACGGTTAACTGTAATGATTTTGCTAAAGACAATATGCCTTTCACCAGTTCAGCATCACTTTTATTGACCAATAAGTCTTGAATAAAAGAGCGGTCTATTTTTAATACGTCGATCGGAAAGCGTTTGAGGTAGCTCAATGATGAGTAGCCGGTACCAAAATCATCAATGGCTAAATGCACTCCTAGCGCTCTGATAGCCATTAATTGCTCCATTATATGGTTGTCATCATCAACCATTAATAAGCTTTCAGTGATTTCTAGGGTGAGTTTGTTGGCGGCTAATTGAGAGTCTACTAATGCTTTTTTTACAGTGCTAGCAAAATCATTATTCCTGAATTGCCGGCAGGACACGTTTACCGATATTTTCAGTGTTAAATCGTGTTCTTTATGCCATTTAACCGCTTGAATACAAGCTTCACGTAGTACCCATTCACCCATTTTAGTAATCAAGCCCACTTCTTCTGCAACCGGTATAAACTGATCGGGGGAGATTGGGTTAGATTTTTTGTCACTCCAACGAATAAGTGTTTCTGCGGCCTCAGCTCTGCCACTGCGCTGATTAATGATGGGCTGAAAAACGAGCGTGAACTCATGGTTTTTAACGGCATTATGCAGTGCACTTTCCATCAAACTGCGATTACTCGCTTCTATTTCCATTTGCTGGGTAAAAAACTGGTAAGTGTTTTTGCCTTTCTCTTTGGCTTTATACATCGCATTATCAGCTTTTCTTAACAGAGGCTCAGCCGTAGTGCCATCATCAGGATAAAGTGCAATGCCAATACTGGCAGAGATATGGATTTGATTGGCCAGTAACTTAAAGGGGCTGCGCAGTTCTTTTAAAATGCGTTCAGCGACATGTTGAACTTGATGAATATTCTCAATATCGGGCAGTAGCACTGCAAATTCATCGCCCCCAAAGCGTGCTGCGGTATCAGCTTGGCGTAGTGAGTTATTAATACGTAGCGCTGCTTTTCGCAATAGCTTATCGCCTGCAGAATGACCGAGTGTGTCATTAACATGTTTAAACCTATCTAAATCTAGAAACAGTACCGCAATTTTGGAGTGGTTGCGCTTAGCCGCATTCAGAGAGAGATCAAAACGATCTGTAAATAAACGTCGACTGGCGAGGTTCGTTAATGGATCATAATTTAGTTGTTGTATCGCACTCTCTTTAGCTGATTCTATGGTGGCTTGGCTAGTAACTAGTTGTTCTTCTACGGCATAGCGTTCTTTAACTTCTTGCTTGAGTTCAATGTTTTTGTCTTTTAGTTCGATCGTTCGCTCTTGAACACGGTATTCAAGTTGTTCACGCATTTCTAAAAGGTGCTTATTGTTACGGTATAAGAATAGCGAAATAATAAGGCCAAACAATAAGGTGACAGAACTTAAAATTAGAGAGTTTCGATAATATACAAAGATAGTTTGTTGTTTCTCTAATTCAACTTCCTGATAGATTGAATCTCTTTGTTGATGGTAAAGGTGAGAGTTAGTGATAAGTGCCGTGAATTTATGTCTGACATCTTCTATTTGCTCTCGGCCTAAATTTTCACTTTGATAAAGGGTCTTATCGATTAAAATAATACTTTGTTCGAGCTTTTTGTAGTCAAACCCTGAGTTTTTAACATTCGCGCCAATAATGCCGGTGTCGATGCTTTGAGATCGACTCCATAATACATTAAACCAGTTATCAAATTCTTGGCTGCCTTGATCCGTTTTATCCGGCGAATAAGCCTCAGTAAAAGCCATCGCTGTTCTCATTAGCTCATATTCATATTGGCGCAAGAATATTATTTTTTCTACCTTGTCATGTTTCACTTGTAAACGGGAGACGTTTTTGAAAAGAATAAATGAGCTAATCATGCTCAACAAAATTACCCCTAATAATGTAGAGGTAATTAGCAGTAAGAACTTCGACCCGGTTTTAATCATGCACGGTTATTTTCTTGAGTTGCCAAATAGAGCGTGAGTAATATTTGTCTTGTTTGAGTTCATCGTAGGAAGACCAAGGATAAATTACCCAAATAGGCCCTTTCTCTCTGACTGACAATATTTTTCCATCTTGTTTAAGCGCTAATATCACGGGGTATTTCTGGATGTCAGCAATAGGAATTTGAATGCTGTATTCATTGATGGCTATAGCACTGATGACTTTGCCAAAGTTACCGGCGCTTTCCAGTACATCTTTAAGTAAGGGGCCTGAAAAGGTGCTTTCGCCATCTGTCCATAGTGTTGTTGTTTTAATGTCCTTTTGTTCAAAACTGAACAGTGTTTCTCTATCTAAGAGTAGCTTTTCCCCGCTGTTGAACTGTGTGACAGAACCAGAGATGGATAATACGGCTGGGGATATAGGGGGGCTAAATGTGCGAGTTAGGATTGGCTTGTTTAAAGTCTGTATACTAGTGCCTGTGTTTGCAGGCTCTTTGCCACAGCCTAGCAATATTAATGGGGTGAGTAATAAAAATAGGTTTTTATTCATGATGTCCTCAGTACTTTTATTGCTAGTTTAAGTGCCATGAATCAGAAGTTCGCAATGACGCTTAATGATGGATTTAGAGGGAGCATAGGTTTTGTAGGCAGTTGTAAGTCGTGCAAAATATGGAATAATTATACTTTATGGAGATGAACAATAGGTAAATCATGAAAATGATGATCAATTAACAACAACAGCATGATTGTTACTTTCGGATTAAAGTAAGAAAAGGAAGGTGCTGTTTAGGATTAATGCGCCGAATCTAACAGGTTCTACATAGGGACAACTATCATCCCCATGCATAGCGGTATCTTTAGCCAAAGAAGACTAATAGCCAAATTATAGCGGCAAGTACGAGTGCTATTAAAACAGCAGCAGAGCCCATATCTTTGGCTGCTTTACTCAGCGGATGGAATTCTTCACCAAAGCGATCTACAACCGCTTCGATTGCAGAGTTAATAATTTCGACAATTAAAACAAAGGTCACACTGCTAATGAGTAATATTTTGTGAGTGATACTGGTATCGCTAATGATAGCGATGATGACGGCTATCGCTAGCAATACACTCTCTTGTCTAAATGCAGCCTCATTGCGAAAAGCATATTGAATGCCTTGCCATGAATAGCTAGCCGCTTTAATGACTCTATTGATACCCGTTGCTGCTGGCGGTCTTTTTTCGCTCACGTTATTTCCTTTTCTTGGCAGTGAATGAGAGTAACAAAATCATCATCGCGTTAATGACTTGCTCTTTGTGCTCTTGAATTATTTTTTTATGGCCCGCAATATGACAAATTTTGCATTGCTGTGCATTTTTTCACAGTGACCAAATAGTTTCTTTAATTTTTGTTGATAGCCCAAATGGGTATTGCCTATCACCCACAGCTCTCCCGATTTCTTAAGTACCTTGTGCGATTGACTAAACATCTGCCAAGCTATGAAGTCACCAATAGCATTTTGTTGATGAAAAGGCGGATTGTTAAGGATTAAATCTGCGCTGTTAGCCGCTCTTGAACTCAGGCAGTCGTCAACATTAAAGCTCGCTTGTCTGTGACTATCGAACACTTGAGTAAAATTGTGCTCGGCGCTGGCGACGGCCATATAAGATTCGTCATAAAAATCTATACAAGCATTTGGGTTGTTTTTAGCGGCAATCATGCCAACAATACCGTTACCGCAGCCTAAGTCTATGATCGTCTTTTCGTCTGAACTACTGGGGATGTTTTCCATAAAAAAGCGACATCCTATATCCAATTTTGCGCGGGAAAATACATTGGCATGATTCAGTATTTGCCATGGATTATTATCTAATAAGTAAGATTGAGGGTAGGGGTTAGGTTTTACTGTTAATTCTTGGTTGTAATGACTAAAAATCAATCTTGCTTTTTTTTGGGCTAAAGAGGTTTTAGTCGATCCTATAATATTTTCAAAAAGATTGATGTTCGATGTATGGATCATTTTGACCATCGCGCAACCAATAACAATACTGTCTTTGTGCAAGTGCTGGCGTAGTTTGTGCAGCTGGTCTTCTAATTGCGCTAAACTTTTTTGTACTTTTATGATGACAAGATCATAGTTCCCCTGTAAACATTCCATTGAATTTAAGAAATTAAGTGCAGGTAGGTGGTTTTGTTTGAGGTTATAATTGGCGGCACTCTTGGCGATATAAGAGTCGCTGATCATAGTGGGTTGTAAATGATGTAATGCAACGCTTAATGCACCAAAGTGGTCGTTGATAATTAAGGTATTAGCGCCACTTAAGTCATGTTCGTGCGATAGTGTTGCCACGTGCTCAAGTACAAGTTCATCAGCGGCATCCCAGGCGCGTAGTTGCTCATTGTTTCTAATAGGATAGCGATTTAAATTGAACAGGCCTTGAGGGGCTTTTAGAGATGATTGCATATACAAATGAGTGTCTGTGACTGAAAAATGGAGATGTTAGCATAAAGGAGTAGTCAGACTGTAACCTTGCATTAAAATTATGCGTATTAGCTGATATTAGAACTGTCGAGAACATTGTTTGCTTAATAGCATGTTCCTAAAGCTTTTGGTGTTCGCAAACAACAGCTTGTAGTACACTTCTGTGAACCAAAACTTAAGGGGTATATTCGTGTCAAAGTATAAATATCTTAGTGTTTTATTAATGGTAACGGCATTTACAGGCTGCGCCGCTACGGCTGAAAAGAAGCCTCACACTCAGAGTGAGAGCACAGCATCTGCTGCACCACCGTCTGTAACGCCTATCGCGCCGCCTTCGCCAGCCCCAGTGCAAGTTAATAGTAATAACCAAATAGCTGAACCAGATACTATTTCCAGAATACAATCTCAATTAACCGCGCTGCAGGAACAGGTCATCAAGCTCAGCGGCGATACCGCTGCGATTTTGCAATTATCTCAACTAGCGGTCGCGAACGGTCAAATAGCGCAATCATCGAGTAACATGCCCGCTAAAAACTCGGTCAGGTCACAGCCAAAGAATGGAGATTCCCTTAAAAACATATTGACAAAACTTGAAGATATATCGCCTTCTCCGCAAGCATCTTTTGGTATCGTTTCAAGTTATACCGCTAGCAAACAATGGGTCTTGATACGCTTTGATCGATACACCGGAGAGACTTGGCTGGCTGATAACAGTGGCTGGAATGCCTTAACTGAAACAGGTGATTTAGAAATATCACAATATGACGTGCATTTAATCCGTGCCGATCAAGATAAAAAAGGGTTTGTAGCTTCAAGAATTGATCAACGCACAGGAGATACCTGGTGGTTAAATAAAGATCAATGGGTAGTCTATCAGTAGTGTTGATCTCAGAGTCTCCAGTAGCAAGTGCTGAGCATCCAATGAGTAACCCTAAACTCAATCACTTACTCATTATATTTAATGAGCTATTCTTAGAGTCTGAGAATACGGTGATCGAGCTAAGTCTAGATGAGCCATTGTACGTGCCAGCGTTAAAAGCGGATGAATGTAGCAAAATTTTGTTCTCCCATGGCTTTTTTTCCAGTGCATTACATGAAATAAGTCACTGGCTGGTAGCGGGAGAGCAAAGAAGAAAACTAGAAGATTATGGATACTGGTATAAACCTGATGGTAGAACTTTTAAAGAGCAACTAGAATTTGAGAAAGTTGAAATATTACCGCAGGCCATTGAATGGATTCTCTCGGTATGCTGTGATCATAGATTTCATTTTAGTGCAGATAATCTCAACTCAGGATTTGTTATTTCAGAGCAGTTTAAACAAAACGTGAGTTTAAAAGCCCAGTCTTTGCTTGAACATGGCTTGCCAGATAGGATGGAAAAATTGGTTAATGAGCTGGTTAACGGCTTTGCCGGTAAAAATCCGAGTGCCGAGGACTTTTTAATTAAGGATTGAATAACGATTAATATTGGCGCTAATTCATGCCACAAATCGATAACATATTAGCATTAAGTAATAGGCAGTGATGAGACAAAAAAAATACGCAAGAATGCAGATCAAAGCATGTTTATTCGTCTTTTTATGTTTGGCAGGTGCCAATAGCACTTGGGCTGCTACGCTGTATGAGATAGAGGTAGAAAAAGTAAAATTGTATAAAGGACCTAGTGAGAAACACAGTGTGGTTGATTCTTTATATCAAGCTTCGAATATTGAAATATTAAAACAACAAGGCCCCTGGGCTCAAATTAGTTTTAATAATGCTGGTAAAGTGATCGTTGGCTGGGTACTGAAAAATCGACTTACCGTAGCAAATACCTCTCAAACTGCTGTGAAACTGACTGAAAATAGCAATACAGCAGTAAAAGATCAAAAAGACAGTGACGCGTTCTTTTATGAAAATGATTATGGCGCAAAAGTGATTGGTTATGACGTAGATTGCGTCAATTTGGCAGATACTCAATATATTAGTGGTTGTGTCGCAAATTTTGATTTAGATGTCAAAGGCCCTGTAGAGGGGGATTCCGTCACTATTATGTGCAAGGCGGAGTTTGAAATGGGATTTGAATCACTGAAACCTAAGCTAATCTGGGAACAAAAAGTGATACGAACGCCACTAAAAAAAGGAGTGGGTGCCGTGAGGGTTCAGTTAGCCGTTATACCGCTATTAGAAAAACAAGTGATAAACATAACAATGCAATCACACCAATGTCGTTTAGAGAGCGTAATAACGACCCAGAGTTAGCAACAAAACGGATATTTTGAATAATGCTGAAATGGATCAAAGTAGATGAATAATCAGGGACAGCCTAAAACAAATCGCCTATTGCCTAATTATTTAGAAAATAAAAAAGGCCGTTGGTTTAGAGTTTTATATTTTGGTTTAGTAGCATTGATGCTGTTATCACTGATTGTAGTGGGCCTAAGTATATGGAATAGCATCTATATTAAATCAAAAAACACGCTAACGCCTCACGCAAGCTCTTTAACCGAAGTTGTTTCACGTTTTTTAACTTTCCAAGAAGAAGTACTCCTTAGCACTTCTGAGCAATTAGACCTAAGTCAATTAGACGTTGCTAGTACTAAAGAGAGCATTGAAAATTTGTTTCGTGTTAGTAAACAGATGAAAGCAGTCGCTGTTTTAGATAACGACAATAACGTTTTAATGTCTATCGGTGCTGATGTAAAAGAAGATTGGGGAAGGTTGTTCTTAAATGAAGCGACAGCTCTTTCTTCAGTCGGTTTACCTTTTAGGCTGAATTCTTTTGGTGAGCATTATTTGCCACTACGTGTGCCTATTTATAATTCGAAGCATAAAGTCGCTGGATTTTTAGTGGCTGCCTATCAAGTGATAGGCCCAGATGGCATTTGGAATAAATCCGCGGTCTCTATCGATAATGCCGAAGTGGTATTTACCAATGATAAGGGCTATATCTTTGCCTCTTTTCCTGAAAAAAAATCGCTGATGCAAAGTTTTGGCACTGCCAGAATAGCGCCTGCATTAGTGCCAGAATTGGCAATGGTCAAAGATAGTAATTCGGGTACGGGCAATGTAAGTACGACAGATGGTGAGATTTTTTTTAGTATAAAGAAAGTACTGAACTTTAAGGGCTATGTTGTCGTTTCTATTGGATATAGTAGCTTATGGGAAGTGTGGTTTACGCGCATGCAGTTCGCGACACTGGTTATTTTGGCCGTGTCTTTGTTAGGCTTGTTGGTACTTAGAATTAGCATACGACGTGCCTATGTTTTCGAAGAAGAAAAGCATGTTGCGCAGCATAATGTGTCTAAGCTATCGCGTGCCATTGAACAGAGCCCAAGTAGTGTGATCGTGACGAACTCTCATTGGGTGACAGAATATGCCAATCGAAAACTGCTAGATGGTTCCGGGCAGATAATCGAAATTCCACCCAATACGGTGTTGGTTGATTCTAAGCCCCATGATTTGTTAAAACCTGACTTAGATAAAATATTAGCGGCGTTGAGCTTAGGGGAAAACTGGTACTGTGAGCGCTGTGATGACTCTCAACAGCAGTGGTTCTCATTTTCTATCAGTAAAATGTCGATTGAAAACGATCTTGATGAAAGCTTTATTATTATCACGCAAAATATCACTGAACGAAAGAAAGCGGAAGCAAGACTGTATAAGCAAGCGTACTTTGATTCATTAACAGGTTTGCCAAACCGTCGAAATTCTTCAGTATTACTGCAAAAAGAATTAGTGCAGGCGCGTAAAGAGAACAGTGAAGTCGCACTTATTTATCTAGATCTCGATAATTTCAAATCGGTTAATGACCGCTTTGGTCATGCGATTGGGGATCAACTGTTACAAGCTGTCGCCAGACGCTTAGGGCAGGTAATGTACAAAAAAGGCACCGCTTGTCATATGAGTGGTGATGAGTTCTTAGCTTTTCTGCCCTATACCGAAAAAGATCAAATCGTAGCATTAATTGAAAGCATTATCGCGTTGATTACCACGCCAATAACCCTGGAAGGTAAGGAGTTATTTGTCACTGTGAGTATGGGGGTATCGTGTTTTCCTCACGATTGCTCAGATGAAGAAATGATGTTGAAAAATGCGGATATAGCGCTTTATTTCTCTAAAGATTCCGGTCGTAATTGTTACAGCTTTTTTGATGAAGAGCTTGAGGCGAAAAGTAGGCGTAAGCTAGAACTTGAGACAGAAGTTAGAAAAGCTTTGGCAAACAATGAACTCTATATGGTCTATCAGACTAAAAATAAAATCTCCGATTACAGCGTGTGTAGTTTTGAGGCGTTAATGCGCTGGAGAAGTCCTAAACTCGGCTTTGTTGGCCCTGATGAGTTTATAACAGCTGCTGAATCGATAGGCGCGATTCAAAAGATGGGCGAGTTTGCGATTTACCAAGCTTGCAGAGATTTAAAGCTCTTTCAGCTGGAATCTGATCAGCCATTAACGATGGCGGTCAATTTATCAATGCTTCAGTTAAATAATGATGACATTGTTGCTGTGGTTGAAAATGCATTGCTCACCGAAGAGGTGGAGCCGGCACGTCTAGAGTTAGAAATTACTGAGACTTTATTGGCTGAAAACTTTGATATTGTGCTGCCAATACTCAATAAGCTTTTGGCGTTAGGCGTCTCTTTAAGTATCGACGATTTTGGTACCGGTTATAGCTCATTAAACTATTTAACCCGCTTCCCGGTAAATACCTTGAAGGTAGATCGCTGTTTTATTATGGATATGGTGAGTAAGCCTAAAGATGCCGCTTTAACTGAATCTGTTATACAGATGGCGCATAGGTTAGGACTTAAAGTGGTGGCTGAGGGCATTGAAAGCAATGATCAAATCAAGCTATTACAAGAATACTCGTGTGATGTGGGGCAGGGATATTTCTATACTAAACCGATAAAGTCAAAAGAAATTATCGAGTTGTTACGTGATCAGCCGAGAATTATAAATGAGATACATGCGCTTGAAAAAAAGCAAAGAGAAGAGACAGCGCTGTTGGAAGGCTCTATTGTTGAGGGGTCTATTTTAGATAATGTAGATGATATTGGCGGTCAAACTCAAGAACCCGTTAATAAGTTTGGTGGCCTAGAACTGGAATAAAAGCATCGTCTATGCCCGTTGCTGTATAGTGACGTGCAGGCTTTCTATTAAAAACATCATTAAATCAGCGCTCTTTTTTGCATGGCAGCGCCGTCTCTCTAATAGACTCTGTTATTCTTCTTTGAAGTTTGTTCAATTTTCATGCTATTCACCATTCATTACATTAAATAACTATTTGATACTGGATGCTGCATATCTTAATGGTAGAATCATTTCTTTGAATTTACGCATTATTTTATGAGTTACTTTATGTCACTACTACCTAAGACTATACCTGCTTTAAGAACGATCGCCATGCCAGCTGATGCTAATCCAGATGGTGATATTTTTGGCGGTTGGATTATGTCTCAAATGGACATCGCCAGTGGAAATTTTGCTGCCCATGAAGTCAAAGGTAGGGTGGTGACTGTCGCGGTTGATGCGATGACGTTTCTCAAGCCTATTTTTGTTGGAGATGATGTTAGCTGTTATTGTGAAATACATAAGCTTGGCAACACATCTATTGCGATTAATGTAGATGTTTGGGTACAACGTCATCACAGTGAAGATATCGTAAAGGTGACTCAGGGATTGTTTACCTTTGTTGCCATAGACGATATTGGACAGCCGCGAAAAATATAAGCGTGTTTATATCACCGAAAAATCAATAATTGCGCGTCAAAAATTTCAATGAATATGACTATCTCTGGGATTATAGAGGCCTTTGAATTTTTTACTCGGTTGTTAATTGTACCTAAGGAAGTAGTGAATAAGTCCCCAGATGTTCCCTGTGGATCACTAAGCGGTTAAATCCGCGGAAGCATGGACATGAGGCGAGTCCTTTACAAGCGTTCTGACAAAGGAAATACAGATGAAACAAGATTTCATCTCTGTTGACCGCTTAGCTTTCTTTGTGAAAGCAATTACCCTTCGGGGCGCACGGGGCTTGTTCACTGCTCCCTAACCCATAGCGATGGATTAGGTACAACTAATCCCTTATCCAACTATTATGTATGTTTGCGAAGTTATCTAATAGTTACAAAATTTTTTTGATAAAAAGAGAATCAAAGTGACTCAGAAAAAGTTATCAATAGTGGCCGATGAAAATATGCCCTATGTAGAGCAAATGTTTGCCCAATACGGTGATATTAAAAAGGTAAACGGAAGAACTTTGAATGCTCAGCAATTAGTGGGTGTCGATGTATTATTAGTACGATCAGTGACACAAGTGAACGAACAGCTTTTAGCGCAAAGTTCGATCAAGTTTGTAGGTAGCGCGACAATTGGCACCGATCACATTGATAAAGACTATCTAGGGCGCAGCGACATTAGTTTTGCTAGTGCGCCAGGTTGTAATGCTAATGCGGTTGTTGAATATGATATTAGTTGCTTTTGCCACTTATTATCTCAGTCGAATGAAAGCCTGATCGATAAAACGGTCGCTATTATTGGTGTTGGAAATGTCGGCCAACGGTTGGCAAGGCGTTTAGGTGAAATGGGGGTGAAGGTACTGCTCAATGATCCGCCACGTGCAATGCATGAATCTGGATTCCATGATTTAGAATATGTGCTTAAACAGGCGGATATAGTTGCCTTACATACGCCGCTGGTTAAATCAGGTCCTCATCCTAGCGTACATCTTTTAAAATCCGCAGAGTTAGCCATGTTAAAGCAAGGGGCAATTCTTTTAAATGCCGGACGTGGGCCAACGATTAATAATCAGGATTTACTGACATTTTTAAAGCAGAGAACGGATGTGCGCACAGTGCTTGATGTTTGGGAACATGAACCAAAGGTAGATCCTGAACTTGCAGGCTTAGTCTCTATAGCAACGCCTCATATAGCAGGTTATAGCCTTGAGGGAAGATCGATGGGCACTTATATGCTAAAAGAGGCTTTATGCCAATGGTTAGGCAAGCCTAATCTGACTCAGTTAGAAGACTTTTTACCGCTGCCAGATAAGGCAAACCTGACCTTAAATAAAGAATTTAATCCGTTAGCTATCATTAGCTTAGTGTATGATCCGTTTAGAGATGATGAATCCCTTAGAACAACCTTGGAGCACAGTGATCAACCGACTGAGTTTGATTTGTTACGCAAAAATTATCCGATCAGGAGGGAGTTTCGTTCATTAAAGCTGCACGCAGAAAATGACAGTGACTTAGCTTATATGAGTAAGCTTGGTTTTTCGGTCATATAAATACACTATAAGAGGATAGGTTTATCGCAACCTCCGTTAAATCATTAAAAGAAATAAACCCCGCCATAGGCTCAAAAGTTGTCATGGAAATAGTCTCTCCTAGGCGTAAACTCGCTTTAGAGTTGGTCGGGTTTATCGAGGGGAAGGCATTAATGGTGAGCGCGCCTAAGCGTAGTGCCGGTTATAGTGCAGCGAATCTTGAAGGCGTTAATATCAAAGTACATATTATGCTTGAGGGGAGAATTTGTACTTTTATGTCTCGCATTGTCAAAATTTTAACCGCGCCACTCTCTTATTGGCATTTATCCTACCCAAAAGAGATTGACGTTAGCAATATTCGTAAAAACACCCGTGTTGATTTACGTTTGCCCGTCTCTATTGAATATCAAGATCAAAAACTAGCGATGGATAATGACATTCCCAATATTGTTTTTTGTAATGACATATCACTGAAAGGTTTAGGCGTAGAATCTCCCAGTCAACTCGGAAAAATTGGCGACGAGTTTTTCATTACTCTGCGTCTTAAAATAGCCGGTATCGATCAAATGCTAATGACACCTGTGGTACTGCGCTCAGCTAAGATGAGTGAACCAGGTGTGTACATTCACGGATTTGCGTTTCAAGCGCTTGAAGACGAAAAAAGAGTATTAATCGCCGCTTATGTGTATAAAGAAATTTTGTTAAAACTTGGATTTATTGATGAATAAGAAAAAGACATTCAAATTAGGTTTAATCATTAACCCTGTCGCAGGCCTAGGTGGTTCTGTCGCTTTAAAAGGCAGTGATACCCAAAGCATTCAGGCGCTAGCGATTGAGTTAGGTGCTAAACCTATGGCACAAGATCGCTGTAAAAGAGCACTTTCACTGTTAGTTGATAAAGATGTTGAGATTATCACCTACCCTGGGGAAATGGGGGCTGATATTGCTTGTGAACTCGGTTTTAAGGTCTGCGTTTTAGGGGCGATAAACAAAGGCGCTACAACGGCAGCTGACACCGAGCAAGCAGTGCAGGATATAGCCAATGCAGATATTGATTTATTACTATTTGCAGGGGGTGATGGCACCGCAAGGAACATTGCTAATGTTGCACCTAATCATCTGACTGTTTTAGGGGTTCCGGCAGGGGTCAAAATACACTCTGGTGTTTATGCGATAACGCCAAAAGCGGCCGGTGAAATTGTCGCTATGCTGGTTGATGGTCAAATGTTATCCCTGCAAGAGCAGGAAGTGCGCGATATTGATGAGCAGGCATTTAGAGCTGGGCGTGTCACTGCTAAATACTATGGTGAACTGCAAGTGCCCGCAGAGCACCGTTATATACAAAATGTAAAAAGCTCAGGTCGTGAAGTAGAAGAGTTAGTCATTGCCGACATCGCCGCCACTGTCGTCGAACAAATGGAAGATGATGTCTATTATGTGCTGGGCTCTGGAACGACAGTGCAGGCAGTGATGCAAGAGTTGAAGCTAGAAAATACCTTGTTAGGTGTCGATCTTGTAAAGAATGGGGAGTTAATTGCTAAAGATTGCACGGCGAATGAGTTATTACGTTTAACAAAAAACACGCCAACGGTGCTAATTTTAACCATTATTGGCGGTCAAGGGCATTTTATCGGCAGAGGTAATCAGCAGCTAAGTAGTGAATTATTGGAACGAGTAGGTAAAGATAATATTTGGCTGATTGCGACTAAAACCAAGATTAACGAATTGGCGGGACGGCCGTTAATTTGTGACTCGCAGTCAGACACTATCAATCAAAGGTTCAGTGGTCTCATTAGCATAACAACAGGCTATCGCGATCAGGTCATTTATCCGGTCGCGAGCGCGTAAAACTGCTAGCGTTTCGCTATTTCGCGAACTAAAGCACTTAAATCAAGCCCTAAATTATCGGCAAGTTCAGTTACGCTTCCAGAAGGTGAGAGCATTTTTGGCCTATTCTTGAGTCTTTCTTGCTTATCTTTGATTTTTAGCTTGAGCTGCTCATGAAAGTGATCGAGTTGCGTCACCGATAGGTTTTGTAAATTTACGAAAAATTCAGATTCAGTCATGGTCTTTAGGTTCGTTGCAGTTAAAGATCCGTTTAACTGTTTTCATTACTGCTTTGTATTAATAACGCAAAGAGTATTGAAATAGGAGTAAGAGTTAAGTGAAAAACGGCCGTTTTCTACTTATTTATTACCAATTATTTTGCCACTTGTTCACAAATTCCACAACCTTTGAGGATGATTTTTATTAATGTATCTGCGGCGTTGTCAAATTGCTGTTCGCTTATCGCGTCATTTTTGAGGTGTAATTTTATCTGCCAATTAAAATCTGCATAAGTTTGGGTGGCGGCCCATAGCATAAAGAGAAGATGGATAGGGGATACATTATCCATTAACCCCTCATCTATCCAGTTTTGCAGTTTATCCGTGGCACCCATTGTCTGCAGACAGAGCTTCTCAATAATATCTTCTGGTAAATGCGGAGCACCGTGTAATATTTCATTGGCGAATACTTTCGATGCATTTGGATGGTTTTTGGATATTTCAATTTTGAGTTTAATATAATCGCTCAATGCTAAAGAGGGGTGCTCATATTGATCAAAAGGTGCCGTCGCCATTAAAAGCGGTGTAATAAAGCTCTCTAAAACACTGCGATACAATACTTCTTTGTTTTTAAAGTAATAATAGATATTGGCTTTAGGCATCGCTATTTTTTGAGCGATATCGATAATCTTAGTGCCTGCGTAGCCATTGTTGGCAAATATTTCACAGGCGGCATTGAGTATTAATGCTCTTTTTCGATCTCTTATGCGGGACATTTCTTATCGTTACTCTGAGGTTGTCGAACCATTTTTTGAATACACGCATTGGCCAAAGCTGTAGGTACTATCTACGGCGCGATCATCACCTAATATCATCAATACAAACAGTTGCTCTTCAATGCTTTTAACGTTTTCCATACGCAAATTTATCAATGGGGTTGCCGCTAAATCAAGCACCACAAAATCAGCTTCGCTGCCAGGGGCTAAAGAGCCTATTTTGTCTTCGAGTTTCAGCGCTTGAGCACCCGCTAACGTCGCTAAATAAAAGGCTTTAAAGGGGCTTATTTGTACGTTTTTAAGCTGGCACACTTTATAAGCTTCCTGCATGGTTTGCAACATTGAAAAGCTGGTTCCGCCGCCTATGTCGGTCCCTAGTGCAACTTGTACGTTTTTTTGCGCCATTTTACTCAAGTCGAACAAACCAGAACCTAAGAAAGTATTTGAGGTGGGGCAAAAGGCAATCGCAGCATCGGCTTGTGATAGTCGTTCGCACTCGCGATCACATAAGTGTATACCGTGCGCAAATACCGATTTATCGGTGACTAAATTGTAGTGATCATAAACATCGAGATAGTCGGTACGTTCGGGGAATAACTGCGAGACCCAATCAATTTCTTTTTTATTTTCACTCAAATGGGTGTGTAAATAAAGATCGGGATATTCATGTAATAGTTTGCCTGCTAGCTCCAGCTGCTGCGCACTACTCGTAGGAGCAAACCTTGGGGTAACCGCATAACTGAGTCGGTTCTTTTGGTGATAGCGCTCAATGAGCTCTTTAGAGTCGTCGTAGCTGCTTTGCGCGGTGTCAGTTAAATTACTCGGCGCATTTCTATCCATCATCACTTTGCCGGCAATCATTCTCAAATTTGACTGGTCAGCAACGTCGAAAAAAGCAGAGACAGATTCTTTGTGCACAGTACCAAAGACCAACGCAGTCGTCGTGCCGTTTTTTAGTAGCTCATTGACAAAAAAGTCTGCGGTTTTGCGGCAGTGCTGCGTGTCGGCAAATTGTGCTTCTGCAGGGAAGGTATAATTTTCCAGCCAATCGAGTAATTGCTCACCGTAAGAGGCGATCACTGCTGTTTGCGGATAGTGAATATGCGTATCGATAAAGCCCGGCGTAATCAGTTTGTTTTTATGAATGACGACCTCTAAATCTGGATATTTGCTCAATAAGCTGGCAGCATCTCCAAGGTCTTTTATTAAGCCATCTTCAATGACTAACAGGCCATCAGCAAAATATTGGTACGAATTTTCAATACCGACTACATCTGGATCGCCAAGGGCGTGTAACATTGCACCGCGATGGCCAACAACTGAACTTTTCATGTCATTTCTCTTAAGGTAATGATTTTATATGACCATCAGTGTTATCACTGATGCTTTGAGAGGCGATAGCAGGAGCGTTTTGATAGTGCTGAATAAATTGAGCACTCACTGACACTGCTATCTCTATAGGCAGTTTACCGCCTACATCACTGTGGCCAATCGGGCAACAAATGCGCGATACCTGCATTTCATCGAAGCCCTTGTTTAATAGCCGCAGTTTAAACTTTTTCCATTTGGTTGTAGAGCCAATGACGCCGATAAATCCTTTATGTTGACGCTTTAATAGCGCTTCGCATAAATTTTGATCAAGTTGATGGTTGTGCGTCATAATCAGCACATAACAGTCATTGTGCAGTTGATCAATGACGCTGCAAAGATCATCATTGATGACTATTTTAGTATTGTTAAGAGTTGTTGTTGGAAACAGCTGTGCTCTACTGTCACTCCAGATTACCTGGCAGGGCAGTTGCGCTAAAATCGGTACTAAAGCACTGGCAATATGACCGGCACCAAAAATGGCGACTTGCCTTTGCAAAGGATAAAAAGCTTCAAAGAGTAACTCCACTTGTCCACCGCAGCACTGGCCTAAACTCGCCCCTAAAGAAAAGCTTTTGATAAAAGACTGCTGCTCTTTATTGTCGAGCATCTGTTGCGCAAGCTTAGTGGCTTGATGCTCTAAATGGCCGCCACCAATGCTTAAGTAGTTTTTATCTTCACACACCAGCATTTTGCTACCAAGCGCTCTAGGTGTAGAGCCTTTTAAAGCAAAGATAGTCACGATGATGCAAGCGCGCCCCTGCTCTTGTAATTCACTTAACTGTGCGTGCCAGTTTAAACTCATCGGCTTCTACTCTGTAACGCTTGCACGCCCATCAGTACTGCCTCTGGCGTTGCAGGAGAGTTGATATTGGGCTGTGTTTTATAATCATCGATACTAGCAACCGCATCTTTTAATGCACACCAAACGCTAATGCCTAACATAAAGGGCGGCTCACCTACGGCTTTAGAGTGATAGACAGTGTCTTTTGGATTTTTGCGATTCTCCACCAGCTTTACCCGAAAATCATTAGGCGTATCACTAATGGCGGGGATCTTATAGCTCATCGGGTTACTGGTCAGTAGTTTGCCTTGCTTATCCCAAACCAGTTCTTCAGTGGTCATCCAGCCCATGCCTTGAATAAACCCGCCCTCTACTTGGCCAATATCAATCCTTGGGTTTAGCGAGTCGCCTACATCGTGCAGTATATCTGTGCGCAATACCTTGTATTCACCGGTATGGGTGTCGATGACCACTTCAGAGCACGCTAAGCCATAGGCAAAATAATAAAAGGGAGTGCCAAAAGCGCGATCGCGATCATAAAAGATTTCCGGTGTGCGATAAAATCCAGTACTAGAAAGCGAGATTTGACCAAAATAAGCCTGTTGAATAAGTTCAGTAAAACTAACAACTTGCGAACCTAGCTTCACGTGATTATTACTAAATAGAATTTGATCTTTGGCAATGCTGTAGTGCTTAGCGGCAAAATCTAACAGTCTATTTTTAATCGTGATTGCCGCATTTTGGGCTGCTTTGCCGTTAATGTCTGTGCCCGATGACGCCGCCGTTGGCGAAGTGTTTGGCACTTTATCGGTATTGGTTGCTGATACCACAATAGTATCAATATCCACCTGAAATTCTTCAGCGACTATTTGCGCGACTTTGGTATTGAGCCCTTGGCCCATTTCGGTGCCGCCATGGTTCAAATGAATACTGCCATCGGTATAAATATTGATTAAAGCGCCTCCTTGGTTGAGGAAGGTAGCGGTAAAAGAGATACCAAATTTCACCGGTGTGAGAGCGATGCCCTTGCGCATGAAAGGGTGTTGCGCATTGAACTGGTTTATCGCTTGGCGTCGTTTAGTGTACTCACAGCTTTCCTCTAACTCACGGGTCATTTGATCGAGTAAATTACCGGTCACCTTTTGCCCGTAATGGGTAACATTGCGCTGTTCTTGTTGATAGTAATTGAGCTTTCTAATCACTAATGGATCAACCTTCATAAAGCGGGCGATATGATCCATAATGTTTTCGATCGCCACCATGCCCTGTGGTCCGCCAAACCCTCTGTAAGCGGTATTAGATGCGCGGTGAGTTTTGCAGCGATAACCGGTAATAATGGCATTGCCTAAGTAATAGGCATTATCGGCATGGAACATTGCTCTATCGACAATAGATCCGGATAAATCGGGTGAATAGCCACAATCGGCGAGCAAGTCGAGTTTAAGTCCCGACAGCAGACCCTGCGAGTTAATCCCTACTTTATACTGGACAATAAATGGATGACGTTTGCCTGTCATGCGCATATCTAATTCGCGGGTTAAGCGCATTTTGCAGGGCTTGCCGGTCAAATGTGAGGCAAGGGCAGCTAAACAGGCTGGTTGCGCTGCCTGGGTTTCTTTACCGCCGAAACCGCCACCCATACGGCGCATATCAACGGTGACTTTGTTGAGAGAGACATCAATCACTTGCGCCACCAGTTTTTGTACTTCACTGGGGTGTTGTGTAGATGCAAACACCTGCATACCGCCTTCCTCGGTGGGGACTGTACTGCAGATTTGTGTCTCTAAATAGAAGTGCTCTTGGCCACCTATACTGAGCTCTCCCTCTAGAACATGCTCAGCGTCTTTGAGTGCGTTGTCAGCATCGCCAATGCTTTGCTGGTGAGGTTCAAGTACATAGTGTTTTAAAGCGTGGGCTTGTTTGATGTCTAAAATAGCATCTAGCTCAGTTAAAGTGGTTATTACTAAGTTAGCGGCACTGCGTGCTATGTCAGTGGAGCTGGCCACGACTATTGCGATCACTTGGCCTATGTATTCGACTTTTTTATCAGCAAGGAGTGGGTCGCCAGGCAGAATGGCACCTATATCACTATTTCCTGGGATATCAGCAGCCAATAGTATGCGCTCGACGCCACTGACTTTTAACGCATCCTCTATATCGATGGCAACAATCTTAGCGTGCGCAAAGTCACTCAATACCGGGTAGATGTACAGCTGGTTGGCAAAGTCCGTTCTATCATCAACATAGACTGATTTACCACTGACATGGCGCTCAGCACTTTCATGCGGAATTTTTTTACCCACACCGGTGCTAATTTGGGAAGCGACTTCTGCTAACATTTGCGCTTGTGATAGTGCAGGCTTACTGACATTAGACATAGTCCGAAATCCTCGTTTTTAAGTGGCTTCGCTGTATTTTTGGGTCAATACCCTTGGAGGTAAGGTCGTCATTATCATCACCGGCAAGCGAGTGCTGGCTTTCATGGAAGAACTTATAGAGTAAGTTTTGTGCGCACAGTAGCCGATAGCGATTACTGGCTCTAAAGTCGCTCATAGGCTGAAAATCATGGGTTAATTGCGTGACCGCTTGTGCGACATTTTCAATATTCCAAGTTTTCCCAAGAAGCGCCTGCTCTGTCTGTTGGGCACGTTTTGCGATAGCGGCCATACCGCCGTAAGCAAGGCGGATAGTAGAGACTTTTTGCTGCTCATCAAGTTGTAAAAAACAAGCGACGCAAATAGCAGATATGTCATCATCCAGGCGCTTGGATACTTTGTATATTTTGAAATGAAAATTTTCTTGAGAGAGAAGAGTGCTGTCCTTTATAGCCGTTGTACTGTTAGTCGGTATTATAATATTCTCAATAAATTCAGAAGGTTGTAATACTGTTTTACGGTAATCTATAAAGAATTCGGCAATATTAACCACTCTTTGCACAGCGCCTTTTCTCAAGGTTAGTTGTGCATCTAAGGCGATGAGCGCAGGCGGAGTATCTCCGATGGGTGAGGCGTTCGCAATATTGCCAGCAAGCGTTGCTTGATGCCTGATTTGCAAGGAGGCAAAGCGGTCAAATAATTTGCTAAAATCCTCATAAAAGGGTGCCACTAAGCGTTGGCACTCATCTAAAGAGACGGCAGCACCAATCACAATTTGTTTGTCCTCTATACTGACTTCTTTTAACTCAGCCACATTTGCCAATGATATTAAACGCGAGAATGGCTGATGGTGTTGGGTCACTGTGATCGCTAAATCAGTGCCCCCTGCTAATAGGGTACTGTCTGGATGTGTTAAATAAAGGCTAGCCAGAGCTGTAATGTTTTGCGGTATATGGCAGTGACTGGTGTCGTGGCCGATGTTTAGCTCATCTGCATTATTAGCTAAGTTTGCTAATTGTGTTTTGGTGTTATCGATAAGGGGTTCAAAGTGATCAACTGCATAGGTATTGAGCGCTTGCTCTGCTGCACTATCGATTGCACGGTAACCGGTGCATCGGCATAAATTGCCCGCGAGCGCTTGATGTACACTGTGCTTGTCATAAGCACTTTGGTGTTTCTTTAAGGCAAATAAAGACATGACAAAGCCTGGAGTGCAATAACCACACTGCGATCCGTCATTATCGACCATCGCCTGTTGGGTGCAGTGTAAACCTTGATCGGGTTTTATATCTTCAATACTCAGTAACTGTTTGCCATTTAATGCACTAACAAAAGTGATGCAGGCATTAATATTTTTATACACTAGCTGATTGTCAGCATCGAGTTCAACCGTCACCACGGTACAGGCACCACAATCACCAGAAGCACAGCCTTCTTTGGTACCTTTGCGCGAGCGCATATCCCTTAAGTACTGAAGCACTGTGGTATTGGGGTCTATTTTATCTAAGTTGACTAACTCGTTGTTCAACAAAAACTGAATCACGCTCGATTCTCCTTTTGAGCTCGCTTGCCTCATTGGACAAAGGACACTGTTTATTAGAATTATAGTTTGCTCTTACCCAATTAGACTAAAACCTGACTTTTGGGTCAAGTTTTTTGCGTATTCTCTGCAGGAATCCTTACTAAGCGCTTTTTTCATTGTCTTTTTTAATGCTGCTTGAGGATAATTCATTAATAAATATCAGGGGTTTATTAAATTGCCTGGGCAAATAACACAAAGGATACAAACAATGGAAACTTGGGTGGTATTCACCTTATTAGCAGTATCAATGCAAGCGGTGCGTACAGCAGGACAAAAACAGCTTGCCTCTTATATATCGCCAATGGCAACCACGTTAGTGCGCTATCTTTTTGGCTTGCCAATTGCTTTTGTATATCTCACGTTTTTAGTGGCAGGTGATACAACGCTGGTTAGCAAAGCTTTGGCACATCATCAGTTTCTTATGTATGCCAGCATGGCGGGTGTCGCACAAATATTCGCGACTTTTTGGCTCGTGAAAGTACTCACTTTTCGTAACTTTGCAGTAGGGACCAGCTTTGCTAAAACCGAAGCCCTGCAGACAGCATTATTAGGCGCGCTGTTTTTTAGTGCTTATTTATCGGTGTGGGGATGGTTAGCGGTGGTTATTGGCATGGTGGGGATATTGGTTGTATCGCTACCAAAAAAAGGTCAACCCATTGAGTGGGCTAGTTTGTATTATGGTGGTTTGTCAGGTATTGCCTTTGCTTTTACTTCGCTGTGGATAAGAGAAGCCAGTTTGGTGCTAGAGTATGATTTAACCATTAGTGCCGCGATGACGCTGGCCTATATGGTTTCGCTGCAAACCTTGCTATGCATCATCTATATCTACATAAAAGAGCGCCAACAGCTGGCAATAATGATGCAGCATCTTTCATTAGCAGGTTTTGTCGGTATCACTAGTGCACTGGGGTCTATTGGTTGGTTCACGGCGATGAGTTTTCAAAACGCAGCCATTGTGAAATCTTTAGGACAGCTTGAATTTGTCTTAACTCTATTAATTACCTACTTCTTTTTTAAAGAAAAAATCAAGTTTAGGGAATATGTGGGGATGTTTTTAATCTTAATCAGTGTCGTGTTATTGTTGTGGTTCTAAACATGGAAACACACTGGACCTTAACCAATGAGCGATTTAAAGCTAAGTTGTCAATGTGAAAAAATGCAGGGCATGGTAGCAAATATTAAGCCGGGCAAAGGGACGCGGTTAATGTGCTATTGCGCTGATTGTCAGGCCTTTTCGCAGTATTTGCAATCAAATGGCGCTTTGTTGGATGAATATGGTGGGACACAAGTGCTACAACTAGCACCTTCCATGGTGAGAATCGAGCAAGGTAAAGAGTATTTAAGCTGTGTGCGCTTAACTAAAAAAGGGCTGTATCGCTGGTACAGCACTTGTTGTCATACTCCCATTGCAAATACGGTGAGTCGTAAAATCCCTTTTGTTGGACTTCATCGTGCTTTTATTGATAGTCAACAAGATATCGATACAGCGATCGGTAAAGTGGTCGGTTCTGTCGGTATTGAAGATGCTAAACCTGGTTTGCCCAATGCAAAAGCACTTGCTCAGCGACAAGGCAAGATTAAATTCAAAATGGTTTTGAAACTTCTTATATGGAAGCTATTGGGAAAAGGGCGCACTAATCCTTTTTATAGTGAAGATGGTAAAGCGGTTGTAAAACCTTTGATCCTAAATAATATATAAAACAGCCAGTATTGGTGCATTGTACAAAGAGATAACAAGGATGCGTAAAATGAATGTTGCAGTACTCACTTTTCAAGGTTTCAATGAGCTAGATTCTTTCATCGCTTCTGCTATTTTAAATAGGATGAAACCGCAAGGTTGGAATATACAAATAACCTGCCCGCAAGCAGTGGTAACAAGTATGAATGGTGTCAGTGTGCAGGCACAACAACCACTCGAATTTGCCAATGATGCAGACATCGTGGTGATAGGTAGCGGAATATATACCCGCGATATCGCCATGGATCAAAGCCTATTAAATCGATTGTCTCTTAACCCTGCTAACCAGCTAATCGGGGCGCAATGCTCTGGTACCTTACTTTTAGCCAAGCTGGGTTTATTAGATGGACTGCCCGCCTGTACGGATTTGACTACAAAGCCTTGGGTGATTGATGCTGGCGTTGAAGTTTTAAATCAGCCGCTGGTGGCGAAAGGCAATGTGGCAACAGCAGGCGGTTGCCTAGCATCTTCGTACTTAGCCGCCTGGCTGATTGCTAAAGCAAGTAATCTGGAATTGGCCAGCAGTGCCATTGATTACGTGGCCCCGACAGGTGAAAAACAACAGTATGTCACGACAATGCGCGCGGCGATTGAACGTTATTTATAGTGAGTTCTCGACCTGAAACGGATCCGGAGCGAGAACGTTATCAATTTCTAGCATCTGTGTTTGGGTTAATGGTCCAAACTGCACCGCAGCAAGATTTTCTTTGGCTTGAGCTAATGTTCGAATGCCGGGAATAGGGGTGCATGAAGGATGCTTAGCCCAAATCCAGGCAAGTGCACCTTGTACAAGCGTCCGTCCTTGTGTGGTTAAAATATCGCTGATGGCACCAATGCGTGCTAAATGCGCTTTGTCGGCACCCTTTTTGTTAAAGTAGATTAACCAAGGTGGTGGGTTATTACGGATATCTGTCTTGGATAATGCTGTCGCTTTTGCATATTTACCCGATAATAATCCCATCGCTAAAGGTTGCCCATTGTATTATTAGTGCTCCAACCATAATTGCGGATTTTTCCCGCTTTGCAAAGCTCATTCAGTGTATGTGTCACTAATGGGATTTGTGATGCGGATAAATCCTCTAAATGTACTTGGTACAGATCAATCCAATCGGTTTGTAAGCGTCTTAAAGAGGCTTCGCAGGCTTTGATAATATAGTTTATTGGAGAGAGTCCTGCCGAGATGTATCGCTTCAGCACCACGTTGATCCTCTATATAGGCGACTTCAGTCGCCACTTTATGAGTGTCTAAGCCGATGAAAAGTATGTTATGTTTGAACATGCTAGCCTCCTGACTATAAAAGAGACATTTTATATGATGGCTCTGGTTTATTACTAACCCACGATAAGGAGGCTAGCCCAGTGGGAGTCATTATGTCTATGTGCTATTCATAGAAATGGAGTTCTAACGAATTGAATATAAAAATTAGAAAAGCAGATCTGGACGATTTACATCAATTGCTTGAATTTGAACAAAGTATAATAACTTCAGAGCGACCATTTGACGACAGATTAAGAGATAGTAAAGTCACTTATTATGATATTAAACAACTAATGACTAATGAAAAGTCGCATTTAATTGTAGCTGAATGTGCTGGTGAGTTAGTTGGCTCAGGCTATGCGTTATTGATGAAAACTGAACCGTGTGAGAAATATGATTTCTTTTCATATTTAGGTTTTATGTTTGTATTACCACGCTATCGAAGAATGGGCATAAACAAAAGAATAATGGATGCCCTTATTGATTGGAGTAAAAATAGAGGGGTTGTAGATATTAGGCTAGAAGTCTTTGATGAAAATGAAACAGCTGTGCAAGCTTATGAAAAATTTGGTTTTAGTAAAGCGATAGTCAACATGAGAATGGTGGCTAGTTAAGTCGTACATTACAAAAATAGGCATAGCGAATGATCTCCGCTGCTTCGCAGCTCCATCCATCGCATGCTAAAAGCGTTAAGCCTCTTGGATATTGAAGAACGTACCGTCTATTTATAAACAGTTATCTAAGAATACCATCGTAGTAGATGAGCTGGGATGGCCATTTGATTTTGAAATTTGTAAACCATACATCTTGACTGATCATTGGCCAATATTAGTATCTGAAGAGCTTATTGTATTAGCGGAAGATGGTTCAGGCGGTGCTTACACTCTCCAAAAGGGTATCAGCCCAGACACCTCGCCAGTAATTTATTTGAGTTCTGAAGATCAGGCTGGGAAAGTAGCGCAAAATTTTGCAGATTTTCTTTTTATCTTGGTAGCTTTGCCATATTGGCGAGACTTACTGAAATTCTCTGCAGGTGGTGATCTAGAAGAGATGCGAAAAGCTCTGCCATTTCTAGAAAAAGAAATCCTAGAAGACGAGCCGGAAACTAGTTATAAGCAAGGGCTGATTTATAAAATACTTGGTCTGCCACTTCATTCTGATCCAGTACTAGCCCTTTTTAATGCAATGAAATCTGGTACTTCTGTAGAAATAACATCTAGTGATGGCTACGCTTATGAAAGTTTATTTAATACATTTAGAGTTAAGGGTAATAGGTCAGAAAGCATTGAAGCAAGCAAGGCTTAACAAGAAACGGCACGGCGAATTTTTCGCTGCGCAACAAGCATCGCATGCGTTTGGCGTTAGGTAGCCGTTGAGTCACCCGCCACTTTTAACTGGATAGAAGGTGAATATGAAAAATATTAAGATAGCCGCCGCACAATTTGAACCTAAGGATGGCGACAAAGAATATAACCTGGATGTAATTAATACCTTAACCATTCAGGCCAAAGAACAGGGAGCTGATGTCATTAGCTTCCATGAAATGTCCATAACAGCTTATACTTTTTTTAAAAACCTTGATAAGGCTGAAGTTCTAGCATTAGCCGAAGAAGTTCCCAGCGGCCCAAGTTGCAAAAAATTAATTGATATTGCAAAAAAACATAAGATTGCAATTTTTGCAGGGTTAGTAGAAAAAGAGTCGGATAAAATATTTAATACCTATGTGTGTGTGGATGAAACGGGGTTAGTTGCAAAGTTTCGCAAAATACACCCATTTATCATTCGATTTATGTCCCCTGGAAATGAGTATGTCGTATTCGACTTAAAAGGTTGGAAGTGCGGAATTTTAATTTGTTATGACAACAATATTATTGAAAATGTAAGAGCGACAGTATTAAGAGGCGCAGAAATAATATTTGCCCCTCATGTTACAGGGTGCACGCCTTCTGCTATGCCTGGCAGAGGCTATGTTGACGATACTTTGTGGCGAAATCGATATAACGATCCCGTACCATTAAGGCAGGAGTTTGATGGACCTAAAGGCAAAGGGTGGCTTATGCGCTGGCTTCCGGCCAGAGCCTATGATAACGGGGTATATTATGTTTTTACGAACCCTATTGGCTATGATGGTGAGCATTTAAAAAATGGAAATTCGATGATCTTTGATCCCTATGGAGAATTGCTTAATGAAACTAAAGGTTTTGACAATGAAATTACAATAGCAACGCTTACCAAGGACAAATTAAGCTTAGCAGGAGGTTATCGATACAAGGCAGCACGAAGACCTGAACTTTACCGAGACATTATCGGCGAAGAGCATCTTGCAGAATTTAAACCTTCGTGGATG
>Ga0209396_1001360_pt1 | contig 27316 bp, 16 predicted proteins | sample GOMGulsemesocosm_6_FD_184638 | JGI IMG/M metagenome (GOLD analysis project Ga0209396, IMG submission 184638) | Methane-oxidizing microbial communities from mesocosms in the Gulf of Mexico - GOM8C Gulf of Mexico (SPAdes) (version 2) | ecosystem: Environmental > Aquatic > Marine > Cold seeps... | reverse complement strand
CCCATCTGAGGTATAACAGCGCAATGAAAATACCAAAGCGACTATTGCCTCTCGTAGAAGAAGGCCTAATTGATGAAGTGCTCAACCAATTAATGAGCGGTAAAGAGGCCACGGTTTACCGTGTTCGTTGTGGCGATGAAATTCGCTGCGCAAAAGTTTATAAAGAAGCGACTAAACGAAGCTTCAAAAAAGCCTCACAGTATACTGAAGGTCGTAAAGGGCGCAGTAGCAGACGTGCAAGAGCTATGGAGAAAGGCTCTAAATACGGTAAGAGTCAACAAGAAGAAGCTTGGCAAAATGCTGAAGTTGATGCTTTGTACACCCTTGCTGAACACGATGTACGTGTACCGCAACCATACGGCTGTTTTGATGGCGTATTATTGATGGAGCTGATCACTGATGAAGAAGGTGATGTTGCACCGCGTCTCAATGATATTGTTTTACCAGCAGATCAAGCAATAGAAGATCATGCACTCATGATGATTTATATCATGCGTATGTTATGTGCAGGTATTGTGCATGGTGATTTATCTGAATTTAATGTATTGGTTGATGCTTACGGACCTGTAGTTATTGATTTGCCTCAAGCAGTTGACGCATCTGCAAACAATAACGCCAAATCGATGTTATTGCGCGATGTTAACAACATCACTACCTATTACGCCCAATTCGTCCCCAATTTAGCCTTAACAAGATTTGGTGAAGAAATGTGGGCATTGTATGAAGCAGGTGAGTTAACTGATACCACTAAGTTAACCGGTCAATTTGCAGAAGATACTCAATCTGCTGATGTTGAAACAGTATTAGCTGAAATACAAGCGGCTTTTGAACAAGAGCAAGACCGCCTAGCCTACCTTAAAGAAGCTGCTGAGCAAGAGTAATTAAATTTATAATTTTGATAGCCTTATTGTTTAGGCTATCACTTTTCCTTAACTATATTCTTCAATATAACATTTATCTATGAAACTCCGTGTGCATACCCCATCGTGATCTTGTTATGCGATAGACTACACTGATAAAATAACTCTCTCTTATTTTGCCGTTAAGTTAATATGAAATACTTTTTATACAGCTTTTTTGTGATTAATATTTTATTTAACTTCGCCTTCGCCTCAACGAAGACATTAAATGTCGCAGTCTATCTTGAGCCGCCTTATGTTGATTTGGTGGAGAATAAATTAGTCGGTGAAAATGTTGAGATAATTAACCTACTAGCTAGCTCTATTGGCCTAAACCCTGCTTTTATTCGGTGCCCCGTTGTACGCTGTATAACTATGGTAAAACAAGGACAAGCGGATATAATCTTAGGCTTAAGCAAATCTCCAGTCAGAGAAAAACACTTTATTTTTATTCAGCCTCCTCTTCTACTTCAACATCAGCCATTGCGTTTTTTTACCCTAAAAGAAAAGAACTTAATAATTAATAGTTTGAGTGACCTTAAGCCTTTGTTAGTGGGTACTTTACGCGGTGCCAGATACTTTCCGTTATTCGATGAAAATCAAGCAATTAAAAAAGTAGAACTCACCTCAAGAAAACAACTCGTTCAAATGTTACTCAAAGGCCGTATAGATACTTTTTTAGAGAGGGAAGAAACCGTCTTACCTTTGTTATCAACCGCTGAATATCAACATAAATTGTCAATTGCTCGTTACCAATATAATAAGCCTATGAATAGTTATATTGTTATATCCAAACAGTCAAAGGTTAAACATTATGCAAATGAGTTATCTCAAGTTTTAGCAAAAGCGATAGCTGACGGTACGATTGATAAAATTAGGATTAAAAATCGAAATAAATATCTTAAAAACTCTAAAACTAAATGACCTTGCTGTACTAATTCTCGTGCGAGGCTAAATCAGGACACTTTATAATAAAGGGTTACAGTTATAAAAAAAGGCACATTAATCTACATTAATATGCCCTTTATCTTCACTATGCAGTTATTATTTCTTAGTATATTTTTCTAACCACTTGAATACTTCATCGTACCAAACCACTAAGTTGTCTGGTTTACGGATATGATGATCTTCATCAGGGAACATCACTAAACGACTATCAATGCCTTTACGCTGTAGCGTAGTAAATGCACCTAAACTTTGTGCATACGGTACGCGGTAATCTAATTCACCTTGAATGACTAACATAGGTGTTTGCCAGTTATTAACATAAGCAGATGGGTTAAATTTAGAGTAATCAATGCTTACTTTACCTTTAGCACTGCCATTCTCTTTACCCCACGAAGGACCACCCATATCATATTCAGGGAACCATAACTCTTCAGTAGATTGATAAAAGCTTGGCATATCATATAAACCAGCATGGTTGATTAAACATTTAAAACCCGTTGGCCAGTTACCAGCAATCCAGTTCATCATGTAACCACCGTATGATGCACCTAAGGCACAAGCATTATCTCTATCTAACCAAGGTTGGTCTTTAACAATAAACGCTAAACCTTTCTGTAAATCTTCAAGTGGCTTACCACCCCAATCACGACTAATAGAATGGGTAAACTCTTGTCCGTAACCAGTAGAGCCATGGAAATCAACCATCACCACACCATAACCCTGCGCAGCCCAAAGTTGAGCATTCCAGCGGTAATGGAACATATTGCCAAAACTACCTTGTGGACCGCCATGCACTAAAAAGGCGATAGGGTATTTTTTACTTTCTTCATAGTTAGCCGGCTTTAACCAATAACCGTGAACGGTTTCATCATTCCAGCCTTTAAAGTTAAATTGTTCATAATCAGCAAATTTAACATCGGCAAGTTTGTCTTTATTAATATGAGTAAGCTGTTTTAAATCATCACCGTGATCATCAATTGAAAATACATCTTTAGGCGAACTGAGTGTATGACGCGTAAAATAAAGCTTGTTGCCATAACTAGTAACATCGCCATTGCTACCGACATTATAAATCTTACGTACTTCATCAAATTCAGGAGTGATCGAGAAAATGCTCTTTTGACCAACATCCTGCGCAACAACATAAAGCGACTTGTTATCCGGTGCAAAAGCTAAGCTGCTAATTGAACGATCCCAATCACTGGCAACAGCTCGGGTTTTACCTGTTCTGCTATCACGTAATTGCAGGGTAAATTTATCTGCTTCATAACCCGGTGTTTTCATCGCTTTATAAGCAAGAAAACGACCGTTTGAAGAATACGTAGGACTAGCATCCCAAGCTTTGTTAGCTTCGGTGATATTTTTTAAGTTAAAAGCTGTTTGCCCTAAAGTGATCGCCACTTCAAAAACATCAAAGTTAGTTGTCCAAGCATGGTCTTTTGCCGCATCTTTACTTGAAGAGTCTTTTGCAGAAAATGCTAATGCAGTCCCTTCAGGGTGGATAGTTACTTGGCTTATGCCGGCAAAGTCACTCTGCCAATTAGGCATAATATCTTGCGCGTTAGTTAACAAACCTTTTTTATTAAGATGAGCAACAAATAAGTGATCTTTGTAGTCTGTTGCCCATACATCCCAATGACGAACCATTAATTGATCATAGGCACGGATGTTATATTTTTTGGCTTCATCGGCTTTTTTAGCAACAAGGGTACAAGCTAAATCTTCACAGCCAGGTTTAACGGTGAATGACAACGCAAAAAGCTGCCCATTTTTCGCTAGTTTAAAGCCATTAATATCAAGTGGAAAATCTGATATTTGCTTAGCTATTTCTTCATTTAACTGTTGTTGCCAAATTTGACTGCTACCACTGCGTGAAGATAAAAAGTACACCGATTGACCATCGTCAGCCCAAACGACATTACTTTCACTTTTTTCATGATCGGTAAATTGGCTGATTTTACCTGTTTTGATATCTTGTCGATAAAGATGATTGTCGCTAGCACCTTTTTTCAAACCATAAATTAAGCTATCGCCTTTTGGGGAGACAGTAACATCATGCAATTGGTTTAATTGGTTCAACTTTTCGACAGTAAAGACTTCATTATCAACATGGGCATTTACACCTGTTGACAAGGTTGCAGCAAGAGAAAAAGCAGCAAGAGTAAATAGTTTTTTCATTTTTAATCTCATATGGCACAGTTACAAATATTGAGTGCTGCAAGAATATACAATCTACCTATGTTAAGCAATATAACGGGGGTTAGTGAGCTGTTTAACTTTGTAAAGTTATACAAATTACACTAATAAATTGATCAACTTAGAGTTGTATTGCGAGCTTAGAACAAGCACAATTATTTAAACATAGTTATTCTATATTTCTTTAATTTTGTGCCGTTATTAGTTTGCTCATAAGCTCCCAAAGAGCGAGTTTCAATGGCTTACATGCGGCGTTATTGATTTCGACAAGGACGCTACATGGATGTAGCTTCTTAGAGAATGCAGGAGCTTATTCTCCTGAATAACCATTCTCTTCAATCAATGCCCTGCCTTTAAGCCTTTTAATTCTCGCTAAGTGGTCAATTAATTAATGGACTTGGTATTAAATCTCCGCTGTAACAGAGTAATCACTGAAATTCTCCAATAAAAAACGCCAGCATGGATCACAAGCTGGCGTTTTTATTCATTTTTGATAGAACTTTTAAATAAGCGCGTTATTTAGCGGCTTGCTTAGCTTTTTTATCGGCTTTTTCCTGGCGGCGTTCTTCAATAACATTTTGAATATCACCACCAATGTGACTTTCACCACGTTGTTCCGCTAACGAAATTTGACGTTGGCGTTCTGCATAACGGCTACGTTGCGCTTCAGATACTTTGTCATGACAACGATGACAACTCACACCTTTAATATAATGTTCACTTTCTTTTTCCGCTTCTGTTAACGGGAAACGGCAAGCAAAACACTGGTCATATTGCCCTTGCTCTAGTTCATGGTTAACCGCGACACGGCCATCAAAAACAAAACACTCACCTTCCCACATTGTTTCAGTACTCGGCACTTCTTCAAGGTATTTTAAAATACCACCTTCAAGATGATAAACCTCTTCAAAACCTTGCTCTTTAAGATAGGCAGTAGATTTTTCACAGCGAATACCACCAGTACAATACATAGCGACTTTCTTGTGTTTGTTTTTGTCTAAGTTCTTTTCTACGTATTCAGGAAATTCACGAAATGTTTCGGTATTTGGATTAATAGCATTTTTAAAAGTGCCAATCTCAATTTCATAATCGTTACGTGTATCAACCAAAACTACATCAGGATCAGAAATTAAGGCATTCCAATCTTTTGGTTTTACGTAGGTACCGACCACTTGGTTAGGATCAATACCTTCAACACCCATGGTGACGATTTCTTTTTTCAATTTCACTTTAGTGCGATGAAAAGGATTTTCTTCTGTGTAAGACTCTTTATGAACTATGTTACCTAAACCCGGCTGCTCAGCTAAAAAGGCAAGTACCGTATCAATGCCTGTTTGTGGACCCGCGATAGTACCATTTATACCCTCTGCCGCTAACAATAAGGTTCCTTTAACATCAACACTGACCATTTTATTTGATAATGGCTCGCGTAATGCTTCAAAAGCGTCTAAACGCACGAATTTATAAAGTGCACAAATAGTAATAGCGTTGCTTGATCCTGCAGTGGCAGATAACTTTTTTTCTGATGAACTCATAGAGTCTCCATTGAACTAGCTGGAACGTAAATCCAGTGCTGTAGATTAAATTTATTTAAAAATCACAAACGTGATATTCATTGCGTTTTTTCAGGAGCGGTATTCTAGCAGAATTATCGGAAAATGAACATAGCTCAGCAATCAAGCAAGGTCACTCTTCAACTTAGGAATTATTCATCGGCAAAACGATTCGAGCAACCGCACCTTGGTGATTATCTCTATTGGTTAAAGCCAAACTGCCACCGTGATTGACTAAAATTTGTCTGCTAAAGACTAGACCGATGCCACAGCCATCTGCTTTAGTAGTATAAAAAGGTACAAAAATATTATCACTGTTATTAATGCCTGTGCCTTGATCACAAATATTGATCTCTACCCTGCCATTTTTTTGCTGCCAATCGATTTCAATAACTCCGATATCATTAGCTGACATCGCCTGATAAGCATTTTTAATTAAATTGACTAACACTTGCTGAAGCTGCTTTTCATCGCCATAAATAATTAACGACTGACCTGAAAGCGTAATATTGTAATCATCGAACAGCAATAACATCGACTTTAACAAGTCGGCTAAATCAAACAATATTTTCTCGGGTTTGGGCAGGCAACTAAATTCCTGATAGCGCAATAAAAATGCGTTAAGAGAGTGGGCACGTTCAGCGATGACCGCTAAACCTTCTTCTAAGTCATCATAGAGCTCATCCTTTTCAGGAAGAGTACTCTCATTAGAGTGAAGACTTTCCTGTTCCCTTTGATTATCAATTAAACGAATTAAGGTATCACTTAGCGAAGCAATAGGCGTTAGTGAGTTATTTATTTCGTGACTCAGTACGCGTAATAACTTCTGCCAAGCTTGACGTTCTTCTTCATGTAACAACTTTTGAATATCTGTTATAAAAATTAACTTGTGTCTATCGCCTTGTTCAAAGTATTCATCGGTGTGAATAAAGACTTTTTTCTTATGCGCTTTTATTTCAAACTCAGTAACTTGACGACTCTCATGGGTTAAGACATCTTGCAAACCTAACGTGCTGACAGGCCAGCCATCAACTTCATTAAACTGACAGGAAAATAATTTTTCTGCTGCTGGATTCATCAAGATAATATGGCTGTTTTTATTAACTGCAACAATAGCGACATCTATCTGCTTAATGACTATATCTAATAATATTTGTCGCTCTTTACTAATTAATTCTTGTGCTGCTAACGATGAAGATAAACCATTGAAGACGATATTAAACTCTTTTAACGCCCCTTCTCCTTCAAAATGATTCGCTCTAATAGAATGGTCGCCAGCTTGCATGGCGGTAATTAAGTTGGTTGACGTTCTTAATTGAGAAACGACTTTTTGGCGAATTAGAAAAGCACCATAAGTAACGTTCACCAGGAGTAGGAACATTAGCATAATCTTTAAAAATATAGAGAGCTCGTGGCTATACAAGGTATAAAATAGAAACGTCGTGGGTAGTAGCCCAATCAATAAAGCAATGCGTAACAGCTGATTTTCAAATGATACTTTACTTGGCGTTTTATTATTAATCATGAGTGCTCTGTAGCTTAATTCTATTTACCTTAGTGATTCGAAATAACCTTGTTTACAACTTATGTTTTTCTAAACGTCGATAATAAGAGCTACGGCTTAACCCTAGAGATTCAGCGGTTTCATGACCATTATTATGAAAGCGTGCCAGTCTATCAATTATGATTTGCCGTTCAATTTTCTCTAAGGTATCACTGCCACTATCAAAGCCGATTTGGTCATTATCAGTCAGCTCTTTTGTCGATTGTGCCGACAAAAGACCAAGATCTGCAGCAGTAATCATTTCATTCTGGCAGAGAAAAATGGCCCGCTCGATCATGTGGCTTAATTCTCGAATATTACCCGGCCACTGATAGCTCTGCAAAACGGCTGAGGCCTGCGGACAAAGTTGTGGACTTTCCAAACCATATTTACTGGCAAACTGTTTTAAGAAGTACTCGGCTAAAGGCAGTATATCTGCAACACGATCTCGTAGTGGCGGGATATTAATTTCAATAGTATTAATACGGTACAGTAAATCCTGCCTGAATTTACCTTGGCTGATTAGTTCCGCTAATGACGCATTGGTGGCTGACACTAAACGCACGTCTACTTGTTGCGTTTTAGCGCTACCCACTTTTTCAAATTGTTTCTCTTCTAAAACTCTGAGTAGTTTAGCTTGTTGCGATAATGGAATATTGGCAATTTCATCAAGAAAAATGGTGCCGCCCTCAGCCAACTCAAAACGGCCAATTCGTGTTTCTTTGGCATCAGTAAAAGCACCTTTAATATGACCAAACATCTCACTTTCAAAAAGGCTATCAGTAATCGCGCCCATATTAACTGAAATTAAACTCTGTTGATGGCGCTGTGAACGTTGATGCAAATAACCAGCAAACATGCTTTTACCGGTACCATTTTCACCGGTAAATAAAATGTTCATATCACTTTTAGCTAACTTAGCTAGCTGCATCAGTAGTTGCTGCATTACGGCTGAGTGGGCAATAATGTTTTCACTATCATGGCTACTCTGCGCTTTGAGCAAAGCATTTTCTTGCGCAAGCTTTTGGCCTTTTTTACTCATGGTTTGAATATGTACTTGAGCTTGTAATATATTTAACAATCGCTCATTTTTCCAAGGTTTTTGCACAAAGTCTGCCGCACCTTGTTTCATAACTTCAACCGCAATATCAACACTGCTATAACCTGTCATAACAACAATAGGCATATGTTCATCAAGCTTTCGCATTTGCCCTAAAAGCGCTAAACCTTCTTTACCTGAGGTAGTATCATCTTGATAATTTAAATCAATTAACGCCACACTAAAGCTACGCCTTGCCAATACAGTTAACAACTCAGCCGGCGAACTCACTGCAACCACTTGGTAATTTTGTGACTTTAATAACAGTTTTAACGTGGTGAGAATGCGCGGGTCATCATCGGCAATCAATACCGTGGGATTTGCTGAAGAAGTTGTTGAAGAAGTCATGTTTTCCATTTCAGTTGTAGGTATTAAGTGACGTAAAGAATAAAAGGTAATACTTTGAGACTTTACCAAAGTATTACCTTATACCAATCAGAGTAACTAAGTGATCATTTTAAATGGCTTAAATATTCAATAACATCGTTGCTTTCAATCACAATAGCTTGCTATTACTTAATCAAGCGCCTTGATCTTGAAAATTTACACGCATTAAAATTTGAACCATTAATTAATCTAATTGGTATTACTTACCGCTTAAAATATATTTACGGCTATTTTTATTGAACCTTTTTAATCATGATGCAGTGCATCACTTGGCTCCATTAACACTACTTTACGTGTCGGCACATAGGTAGCAACAGCAACGATAATGATGATCAATAAAGGTATCGCAATTAAACCAACAAGATAACTTCCTTGGTTTATGACCATACTATCAGTCATTTGATCGACCACCCAGAGTGATAAAGTAATGCCTATAGTCAAACCAATCACTAATTGCCAAAGTGCTTTTCTCATAAATAACCGCATAATTTTATTATCGCTAGCACCAAGTGCTCTGCGTACACCAATCTCTTGCGTACGTTGACTAATACTATTAGCAGCAACCGCATAGATACCACTAGCCGCTAAAAATACGGCAATAACACCACACAGTAAAAACACTTTTGAAATTGCCGACACTAAAATCATCGGTTGTGAAATCAAGTCATCGTAGCTTTGAACGTTATAAGCAGAAGCATTATTGTTCACTTGGTTAATCGCTTGTTGCAGTGACTTTTCAGCTAATGCTTGCGAGCCATTATAGTGAATGGCAACGTTTATTCTAGTCGTACCAATGTTATCTAACATAAAGTAAGAACTGTATTGCTCACTGGAAGTGCGCATCGCTGAGCCATGGTAAGTATCAGAAACAACGCCAATAATAGTCTGCCAGCCACCTTCTCGGTCTGCATCTGGATTTCTAAATGCTCGGCGTACTCTTTGCCCTACGGCATCACCATCCGGGAAGAAGTCCTGTGCTATTGATTCATTAATAATAATCGTATTAATTTCTTCACTAATATCATTAAGGTTGAAATCTCGCCCTTGAATCACAGTCATCCCCAGAGGCTGCCATGCCTCACGAGAAGCTATTTCATTATTTGAATAAGGATTTTCATTGTAGACAGCTGCTACTCGCCCTTCAATTTCAAAGTAACTTGAGCCCTCGCCTCTGCCTGGTAACTGACTCATGAATGCGACGCCCTCAATATTTGGCATCTGCATTAAACTATCTTTGAGGTCGTAATAAAATGCCGTACGTTTAAGGGTATCAGCTAATTCAAATTCAGTATCTCTACGGATTGGGTAGTCTTGTGCAGGTAACTCAAGTGTTGCAGTAATTCGTTTGTCCGTATCAACACCATAATCTGCCTGTCCAGCGGAATAACTGGTAGAGAGTAAAATAGTCGCAATAACCAGTACCACACAAGATAATAATATTTCACTGATGACTAAGATTTGACTCGCTCTCGCGGCTTTTTTACCCTGTGAGCCACGGGTACCATCTCTCAGTACCGCATTGAAATCACCAGATAGCGCTCTCCACGCAGGAATGAAGCCGGTAATAGCTATCATCGCCAATACAGCAACAATCAATAAAGCTATGCCATCAGAATCTAAACTGACTTGCCACCAAAATGGTTTCGCTTGATTAACCATGAACATTTGCTCAAACACAGTATTGCTTAACTCTAACCCCCAACCGGCAAATAATATTGCTAAAAAGCCACCAACCGTACAAATAAAGATACTCTCAAGTAACATTTGCAATATCAAACGCTTGCGAGGAACACCTAACGCAACACGAATAGCTACTTCTTTAAAGCGTTCATTAACCCGGGCAAGTAATAAATTTCCAACGTTAATACAGGCAAGTAATAATATTAAAAAGACCACAACCGCCATGGTAATAAATATTGAGTAAAACTGAGTAATGCTGGCTTTTTTATGAGGAACGGCTCTTAAATAACCCTCAAAGTCATCAAGTCGCCAGCGCATATTATCAGGCAAACTTTTCACTACTTTTTTATTGAGTAAAGCCAACTCTTGAGAGAATACCTCAAACGATGCGTCTTTTTTCAACCTTGCATAGGCGAACAGCCAGCTGCGTGTCCGATCTGTTGGGGTTAAAAATTCTTGAGGGATGGGTAACCAGGTTTGTGCCGTCATCGGAAAAGCAAAACCTTCAGGCATAACACCGACCACGCGAGTAGCAACAGCATCAACTAAGATAGTTGAATCTACAATATCTTTATCCGCTAAAAAGTATTGTTGCCAAACATCATAACCCAAGACAATCACTGGCTCAGCACCGTCAAAATGATCTTCGGCCTGTAGACCTCGACCCATAATAGGTTTTACCCCAGCAAACTCAAAGACATTCCATTCTATATCTACGGAGTTATATTTGCGCGTTACCCCGTTATTTTGTGGTTTACCTATCAACGCAGTACCTTCATCATAAATACCAAACTCATCAATGGCATCCATTTCATTTCTCACGGTGAAAAAATCGAAAGCATCAACGCCTCTTCTAGATAAATGGTTAGGATCAAACTGTGCTTCAATGGAAATAACCGCTGCTTCTTTATTCAGTAATAGCGGTTTAAAGACTAAGTTACTCAGCAAAGAGTAAGTATATAAAGTTAATCCCAATCCGATAGCAACAATGAATACGGTAAGTGCTGTAAAAATAGGTTTTTTATGTAGCAGCCTCGCTGCATATTTTATATCAAGAGTTATAGACACTTGAAAATCCTCACTTTAAATGACAACTACACAGCAATAGCTGTAGGTGCTTGGCTTGGTTGATCGGCGACTATCTTGCCATCAAATACCTCGATCATGCGCTCGGCTCTAGCAGCTGAACGTGGATCATGTGTCACCATACAAATGGTCGCGCCTTCTTGATGTAATTGATCAAGTAACGCCATCACTATTTGGGCATTTTTCGAGTCTAAGTTACCTGTCGGTTCATCGGCAAGAATAATGGCTGGTTTAGCCGATATAGCACGTGCTACCGCGACACGCTGTTGTTGACCGCCTGACAGTTGCGAAGGAAAGTGATCAGCTCGGTGTAACATATCTACTTTTTCTAGTGCAGATTTCACCATGGCTGCACGCTCTTTGGCATCAAAGTCACTACGGTAAGTTAGTGGTAATTCAATATTCTCTGCCACGGTCAAATCACTGATCAAATTAAATGCCTGAAAGATGAAACCTATCTCTTTATTTCTTATCGCAGAGCGTTCATCTCTGTTTAAATCAGAAACGTTATGACCTGCTAAGAGGTAACTGCCACCACTTGAAGTGTCCAATAAACCCAATAGCGATAATAACGTCGACTTGCCACACCCTGATGGGCCTGAAATAGATAAGTACTCACCTTTATTAATGCGTAGGTTAATATTATTAATAGCATGTGTTTCTACGTCATCAGTAAAAAACACCTTTTGAATATCTGTCAGTTCCACTAAAGCTTGTGCTGTATTTTTCGTATTATTATTTTGCATCACGTCCTCCTAATTTACGCTAATTGTTTGTTGTTTTTCCCAAGCTGAGACATCTGAAATAATGATATTATTTCCTGTGGCTAAACCTGAAGTTATTTGAATGTATTGGGTAGATGTTTGACCAAATTCAATATTTACTTTTTCAGCTTGGCTTCCATCTTCTGCGAGTACATAAGTAAAAGCCTTACTATTCTCACTAGCAAACATTGGTCGTTTCACAAAAAGAGTATCTTCAATATTGGCAATAGCGATAACGCCATTAACGGTGAGATCTGGACGAGCATCTTTTGGCATGTCGCCAACAAGTTCAATATCCACTTGCACTGAGCCGTTATTAACAATGGGGTCTATGCGCTGCACAATACCTGGAATTTTACTATTACGGGTATCAACAACCACTGTTTGGCCAAGTGCGACATCTTTAATTTGCTTTTCAGGCACACGTAGTTCAGCAATAAACTCTCCGCTGCGCGCTAACCTCGCAAGATTGCTACCCATTTGTACTCTTTGTCCAAGTTCCATTGGCATGGCTTGTACAATACTGTCCATGGTGGCATGTACTTTTAAAGACTCAACTTGTTGCTGCGCTCTTTGATAGATCTTCCTCATGCGATTAAGTCTGGCTTGATAAGCTTTTGCTTGTGCCGTTAAACTTTCTTGTTTTTTGTTTAAGCGCTTCATTTCTAGTTGCCAGCGCTCTTTATATTGCGCAACATCAATTTTGACTTCTTCATGAGCTATATGTGAAACAGCAACAGTGCCTTTATCGAGTAAGGTTTTTTGAGCGTTATAGGTTAATAGTGCGCGCTCATGGTTAAGCTTTTCATTAATCACAGCCGCTTCTTGATCTAATAGTTCAGAAGCGAGTGATACGTTTAATGCATTTGTTTCCGCAACCATTTCTTCTAATTGCCACTTGGTTTCTTCAAGTTGTTGTACCAGTTGCGGGTTAGATAACTCTAACAACAAGTCCCCCTTCTTTACTTTAGCGCCTGCTTTAATCAAAATACGCTCAACACGCCCCTCAACATTTGTAGCGACCCAGCGGATATCTTTAGGGACGAGCACACCAACACCACGAACACTTATGTTAAGTTGGCCACGTTGGACTTCTGCTATCAGTAACTCCGATTTATCAACATGATATGTTGATGAATTTCCCGACAGATTCACTATCATCGTCAGGGCAATCAAACTGATAGCGGCAATAGAGCCCCAACGCTTCACATTCATTTTTTTCTTCTGCTTAGTGCGCACAATATCCATAAACAAGCCAATTAGTAATTCATAGCCTTGTAACAGCAATCGTTATACCAACAATAAAATACACATAAAATACATAGAGATAATTACAATTAAGTTACATTGATATTTATTCAGTCTCGATATCGAGATGGTACTATTCCTTATAAATTTCGATTTCGAGATTGGCATTGATGCTAGTAAGATCAGTATTTCTAATTAAAATGAAACATAACTCTATGGAAAAGTGATGATGGTCAATATAAGTTGGCCACAAGTATTATTATGAGCTGCTTCTTTTCCCCAAAGATTCTAGTTTGCATAAACAAGCTGGAGGGCAATAGGCATCCTAGGCTATAGATATGTGCTTAATGCTTCGGCATAGTGAAACTTAACAGATAATAAACTTCAATTGTAAGCTGCTCATACCACTATAACTATTTCTTCTACCAGCCATAACTATTGTGAATAGTGCTTATATAATCAAATGATTAGTAGTGTTTCGAAAATCAGGTAAAATAGAGAAAAAATTTGTCCTGATTGCTGATTTCCGATTATTACAAATCAGCAAATGTTATTAGTATATTAAAAGCTAAAAGAGAGTATTAAATGAGTCTTTATTTAGAATATATAGCAGAAATTGAAAGTCGTAAGAATGATCTAGGCCTAGCGCCTAAGCCAATTGATGGCGCTGAGTTATTATCAGAAATCATCACGCAAATTAAAGATCAAGAGAATGCACACCGTGAAGATTCTCTTAACTTCTTTATTTATAACACCTTACCAGGTACTACAAGTGCTGCTGGTGTAAAAGCTGCATTTTTAAAAGAAATCATTTTAGGTGATTCTGTTGTTGCAGAAATTGCACCTGAGTTTGCATTTGAATTACTTTCACATATGAAAGGTGGTCCTTCTATTGAAGTATTGCTTGATCTTGCATTAGGTGATGATGCAGCATTAGCAACTCAAGCCTCGACAGTATTAAAAACACAAGTATTCTTATACGATGCTGATACAGCACGTCTTGAAGCTGCTTTAAAAGCTGGTAACCTTGTTGCTAAAGGTATTTTAGAAAGCTACGCGCAAGCTGAGTTTTTCACTAAACTTCCTGAAATCGCAGAAAAAATTGAATTAGTGACTTACATTGCTGGTGAAGGTGATATCTCTACAGATTTATTATCTCCAGGTCATCAAGCTCACTCACGTGCTGACCGTGAATTACACGGTAAGTGTATGATCACTCCTGAAGCACAAGTAGAAATACAAGCGCTTCAAGCTAAGCACCCTAATGCAAAAGTAATGCTTATTGCAGAAAAAGGCACTATGGGTGTTGGTTCTTCTCGTATGTCGGGTGTGAACAATGTAGCACTTTGGGCAGGTCAACAGGCTAGTCCATACGTACCATTTATTAACATTGCACCTGTTGTTGCTGGTACTAACGGCATCGCGCCTATCTTCCTTACTACTGTTGATGTAACTGGTGGTATTGGTCTTGATCTTAAAAACTGGGTTAAGAAAGTAGATGCAAATGGCAACGCAGTTGTTGATGCTAATGGCGATGCAGTGCTAGAAGAAGCTTACTCAGTAGCGACTGGCACAGTATTAACTATCGATACTAAATCGCAAACGTTATACAGCGGTGATAAAGAACTTGTTGACGTATCTTCAGCATTTACACCACAAAAAGTAGAATTCATGAAAGCTGGTGGTTCTTACGCGGTAACATTTGGTAAGAAACTACAAACATTTGCAGCAGAAACTTTAGGTGTTACAGCACCTGTTGTTTATGCAGCATCTAAAGAAATCTCACATGAAGGCCAAGGTTTAACAGCTGTAGAGAAAATCTTTAACCGTAACGCAGTAGGTGTTGCTTCAGAAACGCCATTACATGCAGGCTCTAACGTGCGTGTTAAAGTGAACATCGTTGGCTCACAAGATACAACAGGTCCTATGACATGTCAGGAATTAGAGGCGATGGCTGCTTCTACTATTTCTCCCATTGTAGATGGTGCATACCAATCAGGTTGTCACACAGCATCAGTATGGGATAGCAAAGCAAAAGCAAACATTCCTAAACTAATGTCATTCATGAACAAGTTTGGCCTTATCACTGCACGTGATCCAAAAGGTGAATATCATGCAATGACTGATGTTATTCATAAAGTATTGAATGACATTACAATTGACGACCGCGCTATCATCATTGGTGGTGATTCACATACGCGTATGTCTAAAGGTGTAGCGTTCGGTGCCGATTCAGGTACTGTTGCTATCGCACTTGCAACGGGTGAGTCGGCAATGCCAATCCCTGAGTCTGTAAAAGTTACCTTTAAAGGCAACATGAAGGGCCACATGGATTTCCGCGATGTTGTTCACTCCACTCAAGCGCAAATGCTTAAGCAATTTGGCGGTGAAAACGTTTTCCAAGGTCGCATCATCGAAGTACACATTGGTACTTTAATGGCTGACCAAGCCTTTACCTTCACTGATTGGTCTGCAGAAATGAAAGCTAAAGCTTCAATCTGTATTTCAAACGATGAAACATTAGTTAAATCTATCGAGCTTGCTAAGAGCCGTATCCAAATTATGATCAACAAGGGTATGGAAAACGAAGCAGGTACATTAGCGGGTTTAATTGCTTTAGCTGATAAACGTATCGAAGAAGTTGAATCAGGTACTCAACCTGCCTTAGCACCAGATGACGCGGCTAAGTACTACGCTGAAGTAATTGTTGATTTAGATGCAATCGAAGAGCCAATGATTGCTGATCCTGATGTAAACAATGACGATGTATCTAAGCGTTATACACATGATGTTATTCGCCCAGTATCATTCTACGCTGATAAATCAGTTGATTTAGGTTTTGTTGGCTCTTGTATGGTTCATAAAGGTGACATGCAAATCGTTGCGCAAATGTTACGTAACCTTGAAAAACAAAACGGTACTGTAGAGTTTAAAGCACCATTGGTTGTTGCAGCACCAACTTACAACATTGTTGATGAGTTAAAAGCTGAAGGCGATTGGGAAATTCTACAAAAATACGCTGGTTTCGAGTTTGATGATGCACACCCTAAAGGTGCTGCACGTACTAAATACGAAAACATCTTATACCTAGAACGCCCAGGCTGTAACTTATGTATGGGTAACCAAGAAAAAGCAGAACCAGGTGATACGGTAATTGCTACTTCTACACGTTTATTCCAAGGCCGTGTTGTTGCCGATACTGCAGAGAAAAAAGGTGAGTCTTTACTTGGCTCATCAGCTTTAGTTGTGCTTTCAACCGTGCTTGGTCGCTTCCCTACAATGGAAGAGTACAAAAGCGCAGTAGAAGGTATCGACTTAACTAAGTTTACTCCTCCTACAGAAGAGATGACCACTAAGTACGCAGCTCAAGCTGTACCAATTAAAGTGGTATAAACTCTACTAAGTGAGTAGAACTCCTACTTTACTCACTAAATAGCATAAAGCAAAAGGGATGCTTAACTTATTGAAGTTAAACATCCCTTTTTTTGTGCCTATTTTCCTATACAGCTACACTGCCATCGTTCAGGTATTTTCATCCCCCAAAATTCGCTCGGATAAATTAACGGCTATGCCAGCTATTTTTCGATTGCACACTCAAGTTTAGCCGTGAGGTTTGGCATAATTAAATTTGGTGAGGCACGTGGATAATCGAAACGTTCAACACCGGTAATCAACGCTAATTTATAGCCATAAGTACCACAAATTTGATAACCTCGGCGAAGTAGAAATGCCGATAAACGTTCAAAACTAACTTTACTATTAGGGATCACTTCAAGCTGGTAGCTAGAATCAGAAAGCTTGGTTTGTTTGTATTGCAGTTGATGGTCAAAATCCCACTGTGAACCCATCGCTCTTTGCGGGTTGGCACTTGGGTCGTTAGCACAAGCAGATAAAAGCAAACACACTGCAATAAAGTATCTTCTAGCGGGCCAGGTCAACGTTTTAATCTTCACTATTAACATCACAATATCCTGTCTATTTTCACAGCCATTATTCTGATTACATAAGAATTAACTATGTTTTCTAGTATAGCTCACAATAAAAAACCCCAATCATTACGATTGAGGTTTTTAGAAAAATACTTAGCAAGTTATCCTTAAGCTTTATTTGTTTTACGTGCTCTTAAACCCAGTAGCGCTAAGGCAAAAATAGCAATGCTAGAAGGCTCAGGCACTTCTTCTACACTAAACAAAGGATTAATCACATAACCAAGATCAGCAAAAGAATTAATCGTTGCTAAACTAACGTAGATGTCATTATCTAACCATCCCGTCATTAATTCTGGCGAACCACCAAAGTCAGTCTCATCCCAATGAGATAAAGCAGTGCCCTGTCCGCCGCCCTTTTCAACCGGAATAAATTCAGCATTAGCATCATCAATATCAATTCGATGCCCCGCTAAACCAAATGCACCTATGTAGTTATCATTATCATCAAGCAGGTTATTAGAATTCCATAACGTACCAAAGCCCATAACATGAGCCATTTCATGCAAAATAACATCAAATAAGCTGCCTGAAGATTCCATTTTACCCATATCGGCACTGTCAAATGTCATCACTCCCTGTGACGCATATACATAATCATCAGTATAATCATAAGGACTCCTAGGACCTGCACTGCCTAATACTCCTCCTACTCCATCAATATAAGAACTTGATGCTGCTATATCTAGGCCTGTACCAATAAATTCATTTCTATAACCAATGATTAAATTTTCCCAAAAATTTTCAGCATCAGTAAAGATCCCTTTTTGAGAATCAGTTAATTCACCATCAAAAGATACCCTAATATCAAAATCATGCATAATGCCTGCTGTGGCATTAACACTAAAAAACAAAAAAATAAAATTTACTGCTAAAATAGACTGTTTCGAAAATATTTTAAAACTCATTCTTCTATTCATTATTACTGTCTACTCTTCTCAATTAAATGATGATTATCAATAACGTAAGCACAATTCACACCAATAAAATTAATTGATAATAAACAACACCTTATTTCTAGTGTATATTTTAGCATTAATAAATATGTAAATAAATCTGACACTTATTTACTTAGTTGAAGCAAACTAGCCATCAAGACTGTAATTTTAATTAAAAAGCTTTTTTTATTAGGCCATCTTTGGGTTCACTACAATTACTTCATTACTAATTTTTCTCAACATTGCTGGCCATATTAACTAGCTCACTTGCATCCGCATCGTGATTAAAGGGCACTAGAGTAAAACCATATTGATAACTCTTAGCGGGAATACGGTACTCTTTATGAACGAGTCGCCCCCAAGAGGTATCACCTCCAACACCCATTTGTTTATTATCAATATTGACAGTCACCAAGTCGCGCATCAATAGCTCTGCACCATGCTTACTCGTTACAGGCACTAAGCCTGAAGCAGAAGCACTGCCATCTCTGCCGGCAATAAAATCAATATCTTGCTGTAAGTAAGGCCATGCACTAACGCTTAATGGCTGGTCGCCGACAACTAATAAACCTGAGCCAGTAGGACTTTTCATTGCTAACCAACGAACATCGGTTTTATTAGCATTCTCTTGAGGTCTCGCATAATGATGTATTTGTGCTTGCACTGTCGACTGATATAAACCAACTGCTGCAGAACTTTTTCTATCAGCATAGTTCTCATGAGGACCTCGCCCAAACCAGCTAATAAACTGATATTCACCTGACATAATCAATTGCATGCCCATACGTGGTATATCTGCTAACGTCTGCCCTTTGGTTAAATTTAGCTCACTAGAAACATGCATACGCCCATCAACTGAAATGTGATATTTGACTTGATAACTGCCTATGAATAGATCACTAGAATATAAGGCAGTAACTAAACTGTTTGAATTTACTGTCTTGCTAGAGAGTTTAACTAATTGCAAACTGCTGGCAGCTTTTTGCCATACTTGCGCTCTTTTTTGGAGTCCGTTACCTAAATCATTATCCGTTGGTGCTCGCCAGAAATTAACGAGAAATGGCTGGGTAACCAATGGCGATAATAAAGACTTCCCTTGATAATCAAACTCAGTTAACCAACCTGTTTTCTGACTAAAGCTAACCAAGATTTTATTATTAGAAACGCTTAACTGACCATTTTTATCAGCCCATATTAAAGGCTCACCTGAAATAGGTGCCACTTTGTTTTTTTGATAGTGAACTGGCATTTTAAATTGTTCAAAAGCAACTTCATGACCTCTTTCTAGCAATGATTGAGGTTCATTAACTGTCATTTTAAGTGTTAAAAAATACTCTTTATTACTTAGTTTAGGTAAATGGGCTAACACCTCTGTCAGGGTAATGATTTCTGTATTCCCCGCCGCTATATCAGCCATAGCTCGGTGACCTTTAGCAACCGACTCTCCATCAGCGGTTAATGACCATTGCAGGTCATATTGCTGTAAATTGCTAAAAGCAAATTTGTTCGTGATTGCAAAACTCGCTTTAGTTAAATCCTGCGCAGCAAACTTAACAGGCTGATACACTTTTTTCACTTCAAATAAATGAGGATGTGGTTCACGGTTTGGATTCACTAAACCGTTATTAAGAAAATTTCCGTCACTCGGCAAATCAGGATGAAAGTCTTTACCGTAAGCCCAGTATTTAACGCCATTACTATTGGTGTACTCTAATGACTGATCAACCCAATCCCAAATAAAACCACCTTGCAAAACATCATAGTTTTCAATTACATCCCAATAATCTTGTAAATTTCCTACTGAATTCCCCATCGCATGGGCATATTCAATCATAATGGAGGGACGATGAGGGTTTGATTTAGCGTATTTTTCTAGACGCTCAATGGATGGATACATAGGAGCAAAAATATCGGTGTAATGTTCTTCGCCTGCAGGCTCGTATTGTACAGGGCGGCTAGTATCATTTTCTTTTAGCCAGGCATAGGTCGCTTCGAAGATTTTACCTTCGCCCGCTTCATTACCTAATGACCATATAATGATAGAAGCATGATTTTTATCTCGCTCAAACATACGCTTAGTACGGTCTAAATGGGCTGGTAACCAGCTCATTTCATTGCCCAACTGAGTGCTTTTATCGATAGCTAATGGGTGAGACTCAATATTGGCTTCATCGATAACATACATGCCATATTTATCGGTTAAGTCATACCAATAAGGATCATTAGGATAGTGACTTGAACGCACTGCATTGATATTAAATTGCTTCATCAATTTAATATCCTGCTCCATCAACTCTTTAGTTACCACATGACCATGCAGTGGTGAAGTCTCATGTCTGTCAACGCCCCGAATGTAAATAGCTTTACCATTAACGGTTAACTGGCTATTGATAATTTCAATATATCGAAAACCTATGTCATCTGTAATAACCTCAATTATTTTTCCGTTTTCATCGGTTAAGGTGATCAATAAGGTATATAAATTAGGTGTTTCTGCATTCCATAAGCTTGGCTTAGCAAACGAGCCTGCCAAGTTAACTTTCTTTGTCTTTGCACTATCAATACTGATTATTTTTTTTCCTGAAATAACAGGGTTTAACTTATTGCGTGGATCGAGTAATTGATAAGCTAAGGTTAACTTACCACTGCTGTGCTTAGCACTATTATTAACATCAACAGCGACGCTAAACTCTGCTTTTTGGAAATCTTTACTTAATTCAGGCTTCGCGTGGAAATCAGCAATATGCTGCTTTTCACGAGCGTACAGGTAAACATCACGCTCTATTCCTGAAATACGCAACATATCTTGGCTTTCTAAGTAACTCGCGTCTGTCCAACGACGTATTTGTAGCGCTAATAAATTCTCATCACTCTCAACATATGGGGTTAAGTCAAATTCTGCCGGTGTTTTAGAGCCTTGACTAAAACCTACTTTTTCACCATTTAACCAAACATCTAATGATGATTTTGCCGCACCTATGTGTAAAAATACTTGCTTATTAGCCCAGCTATTAGGTAACGAGAATTTTTTTCGGTATGAGCCAATAGGATTATAGTCAGTTGGTACATCTGGCCATGTAGTGCTAAAAGGAAAACGTTCATCTAAATAAATAGGAAAACCAAACCCTTCCACTTCCCAGTTTCCTGGTACCGGTATTTGCGACCAGCTAGTATCATCAAAGCTTATTTTTTCAAAACCTTGCGGTTTGTTTTTAGGAGAACGTTGCCAGTTAAATTGCCATAGGCCATTTAATAAAAGGTAGTTATTACTTTGCGCTTTATTATTATTAAGTGCTTCATTGACGCTACTATAAGGAAATAAACTGGCATGCGGTGCAAGTTTATTAATAGCAAATACTTGATGATCTTGCCAAGGTGCTCGCACTTGCTTGGCAAGCACACTTGTTGAAAATAAAATAACGCCAACCATAAAAAATAACAAACTAGCTTTCATCAAAAATACCATATTGCATACAATGTACATGTATAATATTAATGATACCTGAGTAGCACAAGTATTTTCTTAGTTACATCAATAATATCGACAGTCCGCTGTGGATAAAAATGTTGCGTTAAATTCGAGCAACTAAAACAGTAATTTAGCTTTCAAGCGGATGCTCAACGAGTTTAAAGCGAGTTTTAGCTTCGCCAAAGACATAGATACTACAATCTTCCCAACTCGTCGGTATCTTCCAAGTGCTCTCTGCTTCGATAGTGTAAACATGACGTTTATTAGCACAACGAACATCTAGCGTATGCAAAGCCCCCTCAACAGCCATTAATGAAAATTCATTTCGTACTAATTCAGCGGTCCAAAAATTTTTATTAATGGTGGCATCAAGAACAAGGTTTTTATCACCAGCAATAACCTCATTAACTTGCATCATTGTTTTTTCGAATTGCGCAAGATAAGGTTCCGCGGAGGGTAATGCGATCAATTTTTCATAGGTAACATGTGCAGCTCTAAATTTATTCAATTCAACTTGCAAGCTAAAAACCTGATAAAGTATTGATAGTTTTTGCTTTTCATTATTCATAGTAACTAATGACATAGCGACACGATTTAAATGAGATAGTTGCTTACTTTTTTTCCCTTGCTCTTTCGCGTAATCAGCTGACAGTAAATGTAGATAGTTATTTTCCGAAAGATGCATATACTTATTTTTCTTCATTGATGTTAATTGTTTTTCTAACTCTTCATAGTCCTTATCCGCAAGTGCTTGTTGTGCTTTTTTGTATTTTGAAATGAACTTTCTCGTGGCTCCTGTGGTGCCATTTTTATTCATCCGAAAATCCATTTGCACTGAATTAACACATTGTTGAACGGGTTTACCATTTTCCATGGCCGGTTTATATTTCCATTGCTTAACGGCTTTAACTGCTGCGTTAGTAATATCCTTACTACCTGAAGTTTCTGTTACTAATATATTATTAACATTTCCTTCTTTATCGATAACAAAACTTAACCTTGTCCAGCCTTCTCTTGCACTGCGCGCTGCATTCTTGGGATATTTAGGGTCAACGCGCTTAATCGGCTCTGGAGCAATAATAGTAGATAAGTGTTTGGAGAGATTATCCGTCTTAACACTATTTTCTTGTGCATATGACCAGTGAGTAAAAAATAGCGTGATTATGAGTATTTTGCTAAAGTGGGAAACTTGCATTAGTCTGTCCTTCAATTTTTATGACAGCCTAACAGTTATAAAAAAAAAGCATAGTAATACTATACTCAATAAACTTGCAGGTGCTCGTTCCAGGGTGCCTGAGCCAATCATGACTAAGCCGCCAGTTTTTATTCATGATTATTCCCTTAAAAAAGGAAACAACGTCTTAGCAAATAAAAAAAAGTGTGACTCACGGTCAAGAAAAGGTAATATGATCAGTCAAAATAAATTAAGCCTTTGTACTTTTATCTCACTTTTTTACAATGCGAAAATTTATAACTGTTCTCGTTAGCAGCCTGATTGAAATTTCTTTAATACAATGTGATACAGGATAGAAAATACCGCGATTTATTTGAACTTTTTATGGCGACATAAACTTTCATTAATCGGATAGTAAACGAGTAATAAAAACTAAATAAATAATAATAATAAAAAGAAGAAAAGTTGTATGAATAAGTATAAAAAAACTTCCGGGCAGCTCATACGTTTTATAGCTTTCACCGGACTGAGTATGATAACTCTGTTTAGTGCCATGACACATGCTATTTCAATAACGGCAGAGATGAGTGCTGAAATTTCCGCTGAATATCAAAAACAGTTAGCTAAACAAGACTGGCCAGAAACGCATACTAAGTTGGCCTTGATGGATAACCCTTACAAAAAATCTTACAAGATAATCAAAAAACGACTTAAAAAAGAAGCGCCCGCAGGTCAAAGGCGACGCTTAATGACTGAAGAAGAAAGCACGTTAATGGCTAAAAAGAAACGTTTTGATTACTGCCAAGCATCCGTTAGTTTTTTTGTCGATTTTTCAGCACGCGCACATACGTTATCCACCGTTGAACAAAACCCACTCACTGAAGATGACCTAATGAAAGGTAATGGTGTTAAGTACCCTTTTACTAAAGAACAAACCAATAGTGCCAACTTTAGACCTACGCAAATAGCGCTAACGCTAGGTTGGAAATACAGAGGCAAAGGTAAACAGTATGCTGAGGCATTTCTGGCAACCTGCTTAGCTATACCCGTCAGCTTGTATTATAAAGAAGATAAAATTTAACAAGAAGAAATGAAAACTATCGCTTTTTAGTTTCTCTGACTTGCCTCAAGTACGAGATACTAAACAGCGATGGATTGCATAGTAACCCTTCGATTTAAGCTTCAATAAACATGCATTAAGCTAACATAGACCCCACTGTTTTATTCACATTGATACCATCAATTTCCACGAATCCCCCTTTATGACTGACCGTATTTTTGCTATTTCGACCTCATTGTCTTTGTATCATTGTTGATACAAATGTTAAACAAATGGGTACGTCGAAACTATAATAAACAAGATACATTAACTTCATATTCAACAGGTAAAATTCGAGGTTGCCATGAAAAAATATATACTAGTTGCAAGTCTACTGAGCACGATTACCGGCGTAAGTGCGCAGAGTAATGTACATTTTTCAGATAAACAGTGGCTTACAACCCAAGTAAACCATGAGCATAATAAGCTTAGTAATGGTAAATCCGTCAATAAAAAGACTTTCGGTATTAATATCGCCAACTTAGAACAATTAATGAGAGATAACAAAACCCTGATTATTGATTTACCTTTGCCTACAGGGGAGTTTGCTCAGTTTACGCTTACTGCTTCTACAGTAATGAATGGCGAGTTAGCAGAGAAATATCCGTCAATTAAAACCTATACCGGTTACCAAGTGAATAACCCTAAACATTCAGGCCGATTTGATATTACTCCGCATGGCTTTCATGCAGTATTTAATTATGAAAAAGAAAAAGTCTACATAGAGCCAATTAGCCGAGAGAACAATGATCAATATCAAAGTTATTTTAAAAAAGACGCTCAACCACTAACTAAAGATGCCTCAGGTCGCAGATTAGCACCGAGAAAAAATGCATTACCTTCATTCCCGTTAAAAAATATAGCGCGAAAAACACTGAACAGAACGACAAATGACTTAATCACTTATAAAATAGCGATGGCAGCCACTGGGGAATATAGTAGTTTCCATGGTGGCACTAAGGAAAAGTCGCTCGCAGCTATAGTTACCTTACTCAACAGAGTCAATGAAGTTTACAGTAGAGATTTGGCGACACAATTTGAACTAGTGGCAAATAATGACGCCATTATTTACTTAAATGCTGCTACCGACCCTTTTAAAAATACCGATGAAGATATTGATACCATTGGTCAAACTATTGAAGACGCAATAGGAGCAAGTAATTATGACATTGGTCACTTGGTTGGCACTGGCGGTGGTGGTGTAGCCAGCTTTGCTGTCGTTTGCTCTGCTGCAAAAGCTGAAGGGATTACCGGTAGTGACAGCCCAACAGCTGACGCCTTTCATATTGATTATGTGGCCCACGAAATAGGTCACCAGTTTGGTGCTGACCATACCTTCAATGGTAACCAGGGCTCTTGTGAAGGTAATCGAGAATCGGCTAGTGCTTATGAGCCAGGTAGTGCTTCAACTATCATGGGCTATGCCGGAATTTGTGATGGTCAAGATCTACAAAATGGTTCAGATCCTTATTTTCATATACATTCAATTGACCAAATCAGTGCCTTTAAACAGCAAATCAGCTCATCATGTGGCGTTAAAACACAACTAAATAATACTGCTCCAACGGTCAATGCGGGAAGTGATTATATTATTCCTGCTCGAACGCCTTTTACCTTAACAGGGACTGCAACTGACGTTGACGGTGATACGTTAACCCATAGCTGGGAACAATTTGACTTAGGTGGCGCTACAAGTAGCAAAGCTGAAGACCAAACAGATGATGGCAGTAGGCCATTATTTAAAACACTATCTCCAACATCAGAGGCAATGCGTACTCTTCCAGCGATGGCAGACATACTAGCCAATAAACAAGTCTTTGGAGAAACATTACCGACCACCACCCGTGCGCTAAATTTCAGACTCGTTGTTAGAGATAACCAAGGTAACATCAGTGATGATGCCACCAAAATCAGTGTAATTACCAATCAGCAAGGTTTCAGCATTAATCAGCCGAGTAATTGGAATAGTAGCAAACAATTAGTTACTTGGAATACCGCAGCAACCGAACAAGCCCCTGTTTCGTGTACACAGGTTAACTTGATGCTATCAACCGATTCAGGCTTAAGTTTTAACCAAACATTAATCAGTAAAGCAGCCAATGACGGCAGTGAAGAAATAAGTTTACCAGAGATAATAACTGAAAAGGCACGCTTAAAATTAGCCTGTGACAATAATATTTTCTTTGCTATTAACGAGCAAGATTTCCAGATTAACAGTCAGGGCACGGCAAAAAGTCACCCTACTGCGGTTGATGACCAAATAACGCTAGAGCAAGATAAAGTAACAACAATCGATGTGTTAAGTAATGATATCAGTACTGATGGCCAAAGCTTACAACTAAAAAGTGTTAACTATACTGGCAATGGTACTGTAACTATCGTTGATAATAAATTGAGCTATTCACCGGCTACAGGCTTTGTTGGTAAAGAACAATTAACGTATACCATATCAGATAGCAGCGGTGACCAAGCGACAGCCACATTAACAATGACAGTTACTGCTAAAAAAGTTACTCAAGTAACAGCAAGCTCTTCTGGTGGTAGTATATATTACCTATTATTACTAACCGTATTAGTTTTGAGAAACCGCGTTTTTAACAGGATATAAAAATGAAAAAATTACTCTGGTTAAATATACTCATGTTATCAGCTTGCGGTAGTGATTTAAGTCAAAGTTCACAAACAGAGCAGGCTGACTTATTACCTAATGTCGCTCAAGTAATTAATGAAGCGAAAGAAAAAAAAGACCATAGATTAATGTATACACTTGGCAGAAAGCCCGTCATACCTGGTTTTGAAGCCAAAAGTTTTTCAGCACTTAAGAAGCAATGTGGTATTAAAGCTATTCACGGTACTGGTGATGTAATAAAAGGACCAAGTGATAAGCAAGAACGTAGAATTAAATATCAATTCGCCAAAGAATTTAATACTACAATGTATACTCTTTGCCAAAAAGCAGAGCACAAGTAAAAACTTATGAACAAAGATATTCAACACAGTGAAACTATTTTAATAATTGATGATGATGCTGAATTAACCTCACTCATTAGTCAATTTTTAACAATGAATGGATATCAGGTAAGCGTCGAGCACAATGGTGCAAATGCGATCAGCGCTGTCACACATATTCAACCTGATCTGATTGTTTTAGATCTTATGTTACCCGGTGTAGATGGCTTAACTATTTGCCGACAATTAAAGCCAAACTTCGTTAACCCCATCATTATGTTAACGGCATTAGATGATG
>Ga0209396_1001359_pt1 | contig 27338 bp, 26 predicted proteins | sample GOMGulsemesocosm_6_FD_184638 | JGI IMG/M metagenome (GOLD analysis project Ga0209396, IMG submission 184638) | Methane-oxidizing microbial communities from mesocosms in the Gulf of Mexico - GOM8C Gulf of Mexico (SPAdes) (version 2) | ecosystem: Environmental > Aquatic > Marine > Cold seeps... | reverse complement strand
TAGTCTGCTGTAGAGCAAGGAGTTATATCTATTCCTACGACTTTGTGAATCTTCATCAATTTTATATAAATTGCACGTCCTACTCGACCAGCTGATCCTGTAACTAAAATTTTCAACTTTTACTACCTGTTTGAATCCAAGAGTCTATTCTATCAGCTTACGAATGGTATGGTCTTCCCCTTCGGTATTACATTGACTCAAAAACACCGCAAACAGGCATTTATGTATTAGAAAAATGTAGTCAATATGCTGTTATTGGATAATGTGTGACTTTTAACTCTAACATTAAAAGGTGAAAATTCGGCTTAGCATTATTGCACTAAGCCAGAGCTGGACATAAACAGCTTAGAGCTTTAGCTTAAACAGATACAGTTCGCATTACAGAAAGTATGAGAAGTTTTAAATTAACGAATAATTTTCAGCATCTTTATATGCCTCTACTAATGACCTGGTGCCACTTTTTCTTGGTCTGGTTGACCCCTTCAGTTAATCATATTTTAATGTAAGTCACTTATTATTTACACGTATCAACTCACACTACCAGCTTGTAAGGTGTGATAATCATCAATAAGTACCTAAAATTAGTAACTGTATATAAGTTTTCATGCTAACAATTGAGCTAGCTATGTGATTGAAGTCATATTGCAAGTTTATAACACCATCATATGATTATTTCACAGTATCAAACAGGTACCAGAAAATGAGAGCTTACTTAAAGACAAACCTTATCACGCTGCTGATCTTAACTGGTTGCGCCAGACAAGATCCGTTCGTCGCAGAAGACTCCGTGGCAATCCCATTTGATGCTAACGACTCATTTGCCATGAATATACTCACGCAAGGTACTGGTAGAATCCCGTTTGAGATTGAGGATGTGCAAGTGGAAGGTGATAATCCGATGGTAGACGGTGATCAATTCCTAAAAGCCTCATCGCTTGCAGGTGTCCTAATGGACTTGTCCGCTAACTGGTGGATGGCTCCAATGATGTTCAGCAACAATCCATATTCAGGTAAAGCTTACGCAATCGCATATGTACCAGCAGATAAGTTTACTATGAGCGACATTGAAGGCATTGAAAGTTATGTGCTTAATGAATATATTTTCCCTGCAGTTAAAAAATATATTGCAACAGAACCAAAAAATCTACAATACCCATCCAGATTCACCAAATTTAGAGATGAACCCCGAGACTATGTACAAGGTGATATGTGCAAAATCAGGTATGCTATGTTTGAAGGTTCTACGCGTTTTGATAATAAATACTGCGGCTTTGTTCACCGCACTCGCCCTGTTCGCTACGCCTCACTAAATACAGGTTTGCCTTTCACCCCCACCGATGGTGTCCAAAAGTTCATAGTGGTGAATTTCCAAGTTGATGCAACCGTTGCTCACTTTGCGCGGTACACTACAACAGACAAGGTGTTTTATTACATTCCAAATAGAGCAGATCAGCGAGCAACAAATGTAGAAAAGGAACGCTACCCTGATTTTCATAAACCAGTGCCTTACGTGATGTTTAAGCGTAAGCCAACGGATACAGAATTGTCTTACAGCTTTTTCATCAAAAAAAAAGCAACTAAGTCGTAATCAGTTTAGATATTTATACGTGTCAATTCATTAGGTAACATAATGACTATAGCTGGCAATCTAAACGCGATTTGGAGCAGATTTAGCTTAACGTTATTGCTGTAATTACCGACTCTGTGTTTCACAACTGGACAGAAACAGCTTAGAGTTGAACTTTTAAATGGTACAGTTTGCATTCCAGAAAGTATGGTGACATTAAGGTTAACGTCTTACTCACCAGCAAGTAAGTTGGTGCTGGCTTTTGTTTTTAGCGACAACTGTATCAAGTCCGATTACTGTTGTGGTCAAGTAAAACTGTACACCTAGAGAGGCGTTTAAATTAAGCTGCGGCTTCCATCTTCACGGGCGATAAATAGTTATTACAAATACTCAGTAATAATTGTTATTGTTACACAATTGTAAACTCTGCTAGGTATTTTTAAGGAATGAAAATGCTAAAGATGAAAAAAATAACTTACTCCCTAATCTCATTACTACTGCTAGGAGCCTGTTCCTCGACTCCTACTCCAACATCTACTCTAGCACCAGAGTATATGATTAAATTCAATACTTTTTCCGTTGCAGAAGAAGAAGCTGAATTTATGGATTTCTCACCTAACGATATAGAAAACGAAATTAAGGGAACTAAAGAATATGAAGAGTTACTTCTCGAAATTGAGCAAGAGTACCAAACTAAAATTAACGATCGACACACTGAACTTGTCAACTTAATCAACTTTAATTTTATAGACAATAGCCAGCTTTTTACCACTCACCCAAATAAAAGTGTCGTCTTTATTACTCAACCCGACCTTGAACCTCTTGATCCTTTAAGAAGAACATCTGAGGCAATAATGAACTACAATATCAAAAATGCTCAATTTATAGTTAGTTGTGATCGCGATGCTCTGGATGGTTATTCATATGTAGTACTAGGTTGTGGTCAGTCTTTTGGTATTGGAGAAAGTGTAAGTACTATTCCTGTGACATATATAGTTAATGACAAAAAATCATTTAAAATTAAGTATTACCCTGAGGTGCAAGATCATAAAATAAGCTTGTATTCAGATGGTCAGAATATTAAAGCTAGTAATAAAACAGATTCTTTTTTAAATATAAAAACACTATCGATGTACGTTGGGGACAATATTGAAACACTTCAATATTTAAATATAGAGATCCCACCAAGAGCTGTAGTGATTGTGGCTAATATGCAGGACTTTCATCTATTAGAGCTTAAAAATGTAACTAAGCTTGATGTACAAAAGAAATTGGCTGTTGGTGTTGCAATTAAATACGTAGTAATCGATACCCATAAGGAGAAAACCTTATTTAAGCTCAACAATATTCCGTTTTTACAACACCACTAAGTCATTTAATTCGCGTGAGCAGTCGGGATATAACAAATCACTCCCATTCTTACATGAGTAAATATATGGCAAGTTGATATGAGAATATTATGGCAGAGTATAAACTCTAACGCAAAACGGGGCAGTTTCGTGTCAGCTGAGATAATTCTGACACGTATATGGATATGTAAACATCTCAATTTTAGTTTACTTTGTTACCCATTTTATAATATGTAAATACCAAATGAATAGCTTCAGCCTGACTTTTACCTTCAGATACTAGCTGGTCAATCTCTTCAACTATATTATTTTGTACTGCTATTGGAGGTAAGTTTTCGATATCGATTTCAAAATTCATAATATCTTCGATGCTAATTTCCATATTTATTCCCTTATTATTCATTCATGTTCTTAAATAATCTAAGTTTAACATCTTACGTATAATAGAGTTCAGCATCCCTCAGTCTTGTCTTATTTTGGCTTTAACTAAGCATAAATAGTTGCTTTCTTATGCTGCAGGCATAAAAAAGCACGTCATCAGACGTGCTTGTTAGCTTTAAGATTAGGCTATTGAATGACTAATACGTGTAGTTAATTTTAATACCAAAGGTACGTTCAGGGCCAAACACACCAATGACTGGGCCTGACGTAGCGCCTGAGCCATAACCGTAGCCATATTTAGCCAAGGTATATTCCTCATCCAGTAAGTTCTTAGCCCATAGATTTACTGCAAGCTCACCGGTTTTTAATGGTATTTCCGCCAGTGTTAAATCAAGGTTTAATAGCGAGAAACTGTCATTTTCTAAGATCTCTAAACCATTGTTACTGCTGTAAAATGCACCGCGGTAAATATTTGTTAGCAGTACCGTCGGCTGGCCAAAATCGGTTTTATCAAAGCGATAAATAAACGAAGTCAGGATGGTTTGTTCTGGTGACTGCGGGATCATATCAGGCACGTCGCGTGTGATCGGATTAATGATGGTATCGCCACCGGGAATTCTCGATTTCACTTCATCTCTGTGGTTGTATTCATCATATTCCATTTGTAGGTATGAATAGTTGAATTTCACCATAGCATTCTTGGATAAGAAAGCGAACAAGTCTAGATCCACACCATACGAATGGGCTTTTTGTACATTGTAAGTATCGACCATAGTTGGGTGAACACGGTTCGAGGTATTGGCTTGGTGATTATCAATGTCGTTGTAAAAAGCAACTGCGTTTAGCTGTAATGCGCGGTTAGCAAAGTTACCTTGAAAACCTATGTCATAGGTCATCATGGTTTCTTCATCAAAACCGCTTTCGAAGTTTTCTACACCAGCAAGGGCATTAAAACCACCGGGATTCCAGCCTTTACGAACAGAAGTATAGATATTCTTCTCACGACCGACTTCGTAATTTAATTTAATCGAAGGCAATAACATTTGGAACGAGGCAGAGCTTTCTACGTATACGTTATCGATATCATTGCCTGGTGGGTTACCTGTAGAGCCAGGGCAAAGCGCTTCTACTAGGGCTTCTGCTGCAGGATGCATATATCCTACAAATGAGCAGCTGCCATCATATTGTTTGTTGGCATCAACATTTACCCATTCTTGACGTAATCCGGTGGTTATAGTGAATTTATCATTGAGTATCGCAGGAATGAAGCTGGCTTCGCCATAGACGGCAATGTTTTCTAACTCACCTTGGGTTGACGTAGCAAAGTTGGATGTTTGCATACCTTGGTAGAATTGCCCTGGTTGAAGACCAAGATAATCGGTGTTATTAACATAACGTTCGTTGTCCGCGTAAGTTGTCGAATCACTATCTTCTGCATAATACAGAGAGCCAAGTGTAAAGTTAATACGATCATTAACAATACTACTGTTTAAACGAAACTCCTGTGACCATTGGCTTACATCTAAGGTACCACCTGCTGTTGACTCTTGGGTACCGATAACGATGTCACTATTACCGTCTGCCATTCTATACGAACTAATAGATTCAAATTTAGTTCGCTCATTAAATTGCCATTCAACACCTAATCGATGACCTTTAGCTGTGTGGTCATTCGTATCGTCTAGGTATAAATCAGTCGATGTTTGACGATCTTCATTAGCATCTCCGGGGTTCAAGCTATCACTGGCCAATAATTGGATGTAAGGGCTAATATAATCAGCATCAGAATAGTCATAAGCATAATCAACGGTGAGTTTTTCATTCGGAGTCCAGCGCAGTGCGGCAGTTACTGCACTGGTATCAATATCGCCAAAGTTACCGGTCGCTTTCTCACTTGTTGATTTAATAGCACCTTCACGGCTAAAACTGGAAATACTAAAGCGGCCGCTTAAGGTATCGCTCAGTGGGATATTAATCATGGTTTTTGATTTTAGCTCGTTTTGACTGCCCACTGAAAATTCTTGCTCGAGTTCAAACTCATCTGTAGGTTTGATCGATACATAGTTAACACTGCCAGCTAATGCATTGCGACCCGTGTTGGTTGTTGGCCCACGACTATAGACAACATCTTCAAGATCTACCACATCAGCAGCTAGCCCTACGGTTCTGCCCATATAGACTTGGTCGTGGTTAATAGTGATCGCGCTATTTTTTGTAGCTTGTGTATCTAAGCTGGAGAACCCTCGAATAAAAACTGCACGTGATGCTTTCGTTGTTGGCAGGGGGGCTAGGTTAATTTCAGGGATGTTGGTTTTATTGTCGACGACTTCTTGCGTTAATGTGGTTGGTTTTGTATCACTTACTTCTTCCTGTGCAAATGATGTTAATGGTAATAATGCACTGATTATTACCGGCGCAATTGGGATTGCTTTTGATTTCATCATAACGACCTTTCCTTGGATTAACATTTTATTAACGATGACGGAAAGGTATCACAGCAAATACGCATATTATTTATCATTTTACGCCATATGTAACAGGTTGTTATTTATAATTAAGAATGACAATTCTAATTTATAATTTTAAATCAGCTGGTTAGTTATATTATATTGTCACTTTCCGTAGTAGGCGACAGGGCGTCACGGTTGGCGTTAAATGATAAATTCATTGTTACTGAGCTGTGATATCTTGAACGTGTTTTCAATCACTCATCACGAAGGAATAATTTCATGGATACGAATAAACTATTTCGATTTACAGCACTCTCTGCTGTTGTTGCACTATCGACATTGACGTCGGGTTGCTCGATGATAAACACTGATGCTCAACCCAAAGATATTCCTGAGTATCAGTTGACGGATTGGAAACCAAGTGGCGTGCCGAATGCAGGACCTATGAGTGCCACGGTTCCGGTTTTAAATACCTTTCATACTATGCATGGCAGTATTAATAATACCGACCAACTGATGATTGCTACAGCACCTGAGCAAAAGTTATCTTGGGTAGCTGAGACCCAGTTTTATGTGCCAGAAGGACCTTCGATTGACCAACAAGGTAACTTGTATTTTAGCCCTTTCCGCCCTAATGAAGATGTCAGCCTTGTTGCGCTTGATGGTAAAACAGGTGAGCGCCGCTGGACATTACCAGCCCATGGCGACATTAGTGGTTCTGGTGCAACCTTAATTCTTAATTCACCAGAACATAACCAAGAAGTTATTTATCATTCGACTTATCAGAACATTTGGGCGGTCACCACGGATGGCAACATTCTATGGACCAAAAAAACGGGCTTAACATGGGATACAACGGAAAGTGCCTCTCCTCATGCATGGGGGGTTAATTTTGTACCCGGCTTAAACGCATTAAGTGTGGTGACGGGTAATGGTAAAGTGATGTTGTTTGATCGCTTAACTGGCGGTGCATTATTAGCTGAAGCATTTGATTTACCTGGATCACCAGCAGTGAATAATTATGATGCTCGCCCACCCGAGTTTGTGCGTAATTGGGCAGATGAAGCAGCGGAAGAACAGTTTGGTAAGCCACAAAGTGGCAATGGTCTATTTACTACGATTACCGATATTATTTTTGGTGGTGGTCGTGAAGTAACGAATTTCTATGCTAGTGATCCGATTTCGAATCGTTTATACGTCGCTGCAACCGCACCTGACGAACTCGATGGTACCAAAGACAATATCTCTGAACTTGGCGCCTTGTATGCGTTAGACATTAAAGCGACGACAGAAGGTCAATATAAATTCGATATTGCAGGGCGTTTTGATTTTGATGGTGGTACAGGTGCCACACCATCAGTCAGTAACGATGGTCAAAAAATATTTACCACAGATGATCACGGTAATATCATCGCGCTTTTTCGTGATTTAACCGAAATTTGGCGAGTGAATGTGGGTGAGAAAATTGCGGCATCACCAGCAATCGGTTCTGATAATGGAGAAATTTATGCGATCACTATGCATAAGATTGTCAAACTACAAGATAACGGTGATTCAGGTGAATTAGTTTGGAATGCTAATCTTGATATGTTCCCTGACTTTAATTCAATTAATGCCTTAACACCGACAATTACTGCTAATGGTGTTGCTGTGAGTATCGGTGCCGTTAAAAGCTATGGCAGTGTGGACTTAATGGTCGGTGTCGGTTTCGGGCTACTTGATAAAGACACGGGTGATGTGATCAGTTTTGTCGAGGGTGCGGAAGAATCAATTGCAGTGACTGTAGTCGCGCCTGATGGTGGCTTTGCCATTGGTCATTCACCAACACGTCGCTTAGCTGCTAAAGGTATATTAGGGGATAATTCAGATGCGATTATTGGTGGTATTGCCCGTTATGTGCCGACTAATCCGGAATTAGTTGCCCGTGATGCGGTTTGTATGGCGGTACGTTATACCGAACGTCAGCAAAGTTATAGTAAGGTTGATAATGAACATGCTTATCAATGGGATACTAAACAGATACAAGTGCTAGTAAATCAGGCTGAAAATGCACTGGGACGTGAGTTAGGTAATTTAACTCAAGAGTGTGAAACATTAACTGTACAGTTAGATAAAGCCGGCAATACAGCTGCATAATACTTTTATACCCAAGCTACTTCAAATGCACAATCAGCAAATCGAATGAAGGGTATATTAAGCATTAAATGAATGAGCGATGATTACAGTTTTAGTAATCATCGCTTTTTTTATGGGAAAACATGATGTTAATAAGGAAACGAATAGTAATTTATATTAGACTCGGGAGCATATATTAGAGTGTTGAATCAACTCACGGAGTAATAATGGCTTTTTATGATAAACCAGCTGAAATGTCAGCGTTTAATGCAAAGTTTGAAGCACAGAAAATAGCCTTTGCACCCGTTGCATTTCAGGTAGCACGCTGTCTATTAAAATTTGGTATTTTAAAAGCGGTGGACGATGCAGGTAAACAAGGCATCAGCTTATCAGCATTGACAGACAAGCTTGATACCAGTGAATACGGTATCAGTGTATTGCTTGATATGGGACTAAGCATGGGGCTAGTGTGGCAACAAGATGACAACTTCATTCTAGATAAAGTGGGTTACTTTTTGCTTAACGATGATATGGCGTTAAAGAATCTCGATTTTACCCACCATGTTTGTTACCAAGGTCTGTTTGATTTAGATAAAGCCATTGAAACCGGTACGCCAGCGGGCCTACATGTATTTGGCGATTGGAAAACTATTTACCCAGGACTAAGTCAACTCCCAGAAGAAGCGAAAAGAAGTTGGTTTGAATTTGATCATTACTATTCAGACCATGCCTTTCCTGAAGTACTGGCATTATTGTTCGAACACAAACCAAAACATATTCTAGATGTGGGTGGCAATACCGGTAAATGGTCATTAGCGTGTACTAAGCATGATGCTGATATTAACGTGACTATTATGGATCTACCTGGCCAGCTTAATGTTGCATTAGCGAATGCCAAAGCGGCGGGTGTTGACGATCGCGTACACGGTCATGAAACCGATTTACTTGATGAAAGCCGTACTTTTTTTGCTGGTGCAGATACCATCTGGATGAGCCAGTTCTTAGATTGCTTTAGTAAAAGTGAAATTTTAAGCATTCTAAAGCGAGCTGCAGATGTGATGACTGCCGATAGCCGTTTATATATCTTAGAAACCTACTGGGATAGACAACCTTATGAGGCCGGTGCTTACTGTGTGAATGCCACGTCTATCTACTTTACTGCTATGGCCAATGGTAATAGTCGTATGTATCACTCAAAAGATATGATGCGTTTGATCCAAGAGGCAGGCATGTACGTCGACCAAGATACCGATGATTTAGGTCTGGGGCATACTTTACTAGCCTGTAAGAAGAAATAAGCAATAACAAGTAAATCAGCAAGATATTTTGTAAGCGAAAGTAAGCGTTGTTATTGTTGAATTTACAATCGAATTACTATTATCAGCTTATAAAATAGAATAAACCATCCTTTGTAACTGATTGATAGTTATTGCGTTTTGAATTTAGCTGTTGATTTGTTGTTAACGATTAATTATTATGGCGGCATATTTATTGTCGCCATTTTAGTTTTAGGAGAAGACGTTGAAGTTACATCTAGAAAGTATTAGCTCTTGGTCAACTTCCAGCGCTGAAAATGTTAACCATACTGACGGCATTCAAAAAAAATCATCGGTTTGGCCAAAGCTAGAATTTGTGCCGGCAATGCAACGTCGTCGTTTAAGTCCTTTCGCTAAGATTGCCCTGTATACGGCTGAAAATGCGCTTTCTCTACCTTCTACATTGGCTGAAACATCAGAACAGTCTGCACAAATTGATATTGTGTTCTCGAGTCGTCATGGTGATTTACATAAAACCGCAGAACTGCTGACTGAATTAAGCGCAGAGCAAGACATTTCACCTACGGCATTTAGTACTTCTGTCCATAATGCTGTGCCCGGTTTATACAGTATCCTCAAGCAAAATAAACAAGCAATTAACGCCATTTCTGCAGGTAAAGATAGCTTCTTTTATGCGTTTGTTGATGCTTACGCGAGGCTCAAATCAGGTCGTACGAATAAGCTACTTATCGTGCATGTCGATCGTGAACTACCAGAATTGTATTCCCAGTTCCAAGATGAACAGCAAGTAGCTCACGCGGTCGCTATGGTGGTGACGCTAGCACCTACGCCAGCGACAATTGCAAGTATTGACATTAATTTTAGTGCCTGCTCTGAGGCTGAAAAAGGCGATCAACAAGATACGGCTGAATTGAACTTACCCGCAGCCTTGTGTTTTATTAACTGGTTTGATGCTACTCCAAATTCAGCGCTACAATACACCTCCGATCGCCATGTTTGGACTTGTGAACGCGTAGCCGGAACTTATGAACAGATAGCTGGAACGATAGATGTTTAAGGCGCTTAACTGTGTTTATAAGGCACTTAACTATCTTTGGCGTTTATTTGCTACGGCTACGTGCTTTAGCTTATTTGGCGTGGGTGGTTTGATACTGACAGTGTTGGTATTTCCGCTACAGAAATTGTGTATCCGCGGTGAACAAGCACAAAAACGTGCAGCACGTAAAACCGTACATTACAGTTTCCGATTTTTCATTGCCACTATGGCGTTTACGCGGATCTTCGATTTTGATCTGCGTGATCGCGCTGAATTGGCTCAGCTACAAGGGCAACTGATTCTAGCTAATCACCCGTCATTGATTGATGTGGTGGTATTGCTTTCTATTATCCCCAATGCTGATTGTGTGGTTAAAGCACACTTATTTAGCAATCCCTTTATTCGTGGTGTGATAAAAAATGCCGGTTATATCAGTAACGCTGACCCTGAAGCCTTGCTCGATGCGTGTAAATCATCATTAGAGCAGGGTAACAACCTGATCATTTTCCCTGAAGGCACACGTACAGTACCGGGAAAAGAGCTGGTGTTTCAACGTGGCGCAGCCAATATCGCCTTACGTTGTCAGGTACCAATTACAACTGTATTAATTAATGTCACGCCAAGTACATTAACAAAAGCAGAATCTTGGTATCAAATTCCCAGTGAAAAAGCTAAATTTATGCTGCAATTAACACGCAATGTGCCGTCGATTTCAATTGCAGCAGCAACACCCATGAGTAAACAAGTTCGCCAATATTGCCGTGAACTTGAAAGTTATTTTAAACAGGAACTACTGACCCATGACTGAATTAAAAACTGAGCTAAAGCAACTTATTATTGCTGAACTAGACCTTGAAGATATTGAAGTTGAAGACATTAATGATGCGGATGCATTGTTTGTTGAAGGCTTAGGTTTAGATAGCATTGATGCGCTTGAATTAGGTCTGATCCTAAAGAAACATTACAACATCAAAATCGATGCAAATTCGGAAGAGATTAAACAACACTTTTCATCGATTAATGCATTAAGTGCATTCATTACTCAGACTCGCGCAGCGGCTTAATAAGGATTTTCCATGCAATCTAGAGAACACATCTACCAAACACTAGCCGATATCTTAGTTGAAGAGTTTGAAATTGAAGCCGATGATATTAGCCTAGAAGCTAATTTATATACTGACTTAGATTTAGACAGTATTGATGCCATTGATTTAGTGATCAAACTACGTGATATTACTAACGAAAAAATTGAACCTGAAGTGTTTAAATTAGTACGTACAGTAGAAGACGTTGTTAACGAAATCGAAAAACTAACGTTAGCGAAATAATCGCTGTCTGCTTAGTTCATCGTGCTATGACATGTGAAGAAGCTATGTTGAAAACTATATGTTGAAAACTATATGTTGAAAAAACTAGTTACTGTGCTGCTGGGATTGTGCTTATTACTGTATCCCTTTGCTGTTTATTTAGGGCTAAATTATGTTAGTCCTTTTTGGCTTGCGCTGGGTTTATTAGTCTTATTACTGTCACGTTTAGTGATGTTGCGTAGTGTACTAAATAAAATGCCGTGGTTACTGCCTGCTACAGCTCTCGGTGGCTTGGCGATAGTGACCTCGTTATTCACGGATTCTGATATTGGTTTTAAGTTATATCCGCTGATGGTTAACTTTGCCATGCTGGCAGTATTTGCGTATTCATATCTTAAACCGCCGACCGTCATTGAAACGTTTGCGCGATTACAAGATCCCCACTTACCCGAACATGCGGTTAATTACACCCGTAAAGTCACTTTAGTTTGGTGTGGTTTCTTCATCATTAATGCCAGTATCTCATTGTATACAGCCTTGTATAGCTCATTTAAAGTGTGGACTATTTATAACGGTTTCATTGCTTATATTCTGATTGGTAGCTTATGCGCAGTTGAATTTGTTGTACGCTTGTTTGTGCAACGTAAGCATGCGCAACAATCTATGGCTGAAAATAACGCCGAAAAGGAAGTTTGAATAATGACGGAACTGTCGCTAAGTCAGCGTGATATTTGCTTTTACCTTAACAAGCAAGCCTACAGTTTTAGCCAGTTGAGTGCTGACATTCACAATACAAGGCAGGTGATCCGGAAAACGGATGCCGACAGTGTGTTGCTATTTCATCAATCGAGTTATCAGTTTAGTGTTGGTTTTTTTGCTCTGGCACTGGAAGGTCGTCACATTGTTATGCCACCGAATGCACAGCAGCAAACGCTCATGCATATCGCGTCGCAATGTCAGGCTACGTTAGGTGATATCAAGGTTGATGGTCTCGATGCGATTAATGCAGCATTAATCGATACGCCCTTAATTAACACTTACAGTATCTCTGAACATGATGTTAGTGATGCACACATTCAGTTATTACAAGATAGAACTGAGCTGTTTACGCCATTAGACTGTCAAATTACCTTCTTTACATCAGGTTCGACTGGGCAGCATAAACCGATTGTGAAACAGTTTAGTCAGCTTAACTGCGAAGTTGATGTATTAATCAACACCTTTACTGCGCGGTTAGATGCCTCACTGTTATTATTAAGCACTGTTTCCCATCAGCATATCTATGGGCTGTTATTTAAACTCTTGTTACCGTTAAAATCCGGCTTAGCAATTGTTAACGATACCTTTGAATACCCTGAACATATTAGTCAGCTTTTAACTGAAGAATTAGGAAAAGGGTTAAGTAAAGAGTTAACTGAAGAATTAGGTAAAGGGTTACGTAAAGAGTTAACGAACGATGGCAGCCAAACTGCATTATTGATTTCAAGCCCTGCACACCTAAAACGCCTGAGTTTAGACAATGTCTTGATGACTAATAAAGCGCAATTACAAAGTGTGTTTAGTTCGGGCGGACCATTACCGTTTGAAATTGCGAAAACGTTATTTAAGCAATTATCACAAGCACCAATCGAAGTGTTTGGTAGTACTGAAACCGGCGGGATAGCGTGGCGACAGTGTCAAGACTCTACCCCAAGTGCGTGGCGGGTTTTCCCTGATATTAGTTATTGCGTGATGTCAGAAACAGCCCAATTGGTTTTAACATCTCCTTACATTAATGAAGCGAATTACGTGACGGAAGATCGTGTTCAGCGCATTGATGCACAGCATTTTGAAATGTTAGGCCGCGCTGACCGCACTGTGAAACATGAAGAAAAACGTATTAATCTTGATCATATGGAGCGTTGTTTACAGCAACACCCTTTGGTTAACGAGGTGCGTGTTATCGTACTCGATGGCATTAAAAAACAAGTGTTAGCAACAGTGATTGAGTTGACCGAAGAAGGGAAAGCATTACTGAACGAGCAAAGTAAAAAGTCATTGAATGATAGCTTTAAACAGCATTTACTCGGTGAATTTGAACGTATCTGTTTACCTAAAAAATGGCGTTATCCAGCGCAAATGCCATTTAATTCTCAAGGTAAATTAGTGATTAAAGAATTGGAGAAATTGTTTGACTGAATTAGTGAAAGTGGATGCAAGGATTCTGAATAAAGTGTCTCTTAGCATTAACAGTCTGGATGACAGCGTTGTATTAACCTTGCATATCCCGACAGACCTAGACTATTTTAAAGGTCATTTCGATCAAGCGCCAATTTTAGCGGGTGTGGTGCAATTGCATTGGGCGGCAGAGTTCGCCCAACAATATTTAGACATTAGCGCAACTGATGTGATGGATATTCAAGTGCTGAAGTTTCAGGAAATGATTTTACCGGGTCAAGATGTGGTACTGACATTAACCAAAAAAACAGCCGAGAAAGTGCTATTCAGTTATCAATCAACAATGCCAAACGGTGATGTTAAATCCCATTCTTCTGGTCGACTTATTTTTGCTGAAGCTGCCGCTCTTAATGTTTCAGAAGACAATAAAGCAGGTGAAGTGTGAGTTATTGCATTGTGATCCCTAATTATAATCACACGATAGTGATTGATAAGTTGTTAGGGTCTTTAGCGGAATACAAATTACCTGTGATCATGGTTAATGATGGTAGCGATACGGACAGTAGCGTATTTATGCAGGGATTAGCGGATAAGTACAGTTATGTAACGCTCGTCAGTCATTCCCATAATCAGGGTAAAGGTGCGGCGGTGCAGACCGGCTTAAAACAGGCCGATAGCATGGGCTTTAGCCACGCAATTCAAGTGGATGCCGATGGTCAGCATGATATTACTGATATTCATAAGCTGGTGGAATTATCACAGACACAACCAAAACAGTTAATTAGTGGTCAGCCAATTTATAATGAGTCGGTACCAAAGCACCGTTACTACGCGCGCTATTTAACCCATGTTTGGGTATGGATTGAAACGCTATCATTTGATATTAAAGATACCATGTGTGGTTTTCGGGTATATCCACTGGCTGAGACGTTGGGCTTGTTGGTTAAAAATGACAACATTGGTCAATACATGGCGTTTGATACCGAGATCATGGTGCGTTTATATTGGGATGGCGTAGAAACTACATTTTTAGCAACTAAGGTTAACTACCCTGAAAATGGCGTATCGCATTTCCGTTTATGGGAAGACAACGTGGCTATTTCATGGATGCACACCCGTTTAGTATTTGGCATGTTAAAACGTTTACCGCAGTTATTATTGCGTAAATTGAGGAAATAATTGCCTATGTCAGATACAGTACACTGGTCAAAAATGCAAGAACGCGGCACCTACCTAGGTATGAAAACGCTGTTGTTTTGTTACCGAATTCTAGGCCGCACTGGTTTATCAATTATTCTTTACCCCGTCATTGTGTATTTGTATTTCACCGGTGGGGAAAGTAAAAAAGCCTCGTTAAATTACCTTGGAAAAATTGCCAAGCGCAAAGGCTGGGCGAAACAACCGGGTCATCGTGAAGGTATTAGGCATTTCTATACTTTTGCCCAAAGTGCATTTGATAAGATAGATGCTTGGACGGGTAAGATAACCATGGACCAAGTGGATTATGACTACAGCGATAAATTTAGACACTTATTAGAAACAGACCAAGGTGCGGTATTTATTGGCTCGCACTTGGGTAATTTAGAAGTATGCCGAACGCTCAGTGTTGGTAAGTATAAAACCCGTATTAATGTGCTGGTATTTACTCATCACGCAGTTGAATTCAATAAAATAATGCAAAAAATTAACCCCAATGTGAATGTGAATTTTATTCAAGTGTCAGATGTGGGTGTTGATTTAGCCATCTTATTGAAACAACGTGTAGAAGCGGGAGAGAAGGTTGTGATTGTGGGAGACCGCACCAGTACGACGTCTCCGGGACGAGTGGTTTATGCTGATTTTTTAGGTCAGCAGGCGCCGTTCTCACAAGGACCATTTATTCTAGCTTCTTTGCTGGAATGCCCTGTGTATTACCTGTTTTGTTTGAAAGACGGTGACAAATATCACCTTATCTTCGAACATGTATCAGATAAATTGAAGTTTGCACGTAAAACCAGACAAGCCGACATTGGTGAGTTAATTAATCAATATGCGCAAAGGTTAGAACACTTTTGTCTGCAATACCCGTATCAATGGTTTAACTTTTTTGATTTTTGGCAAGAAGACCATAAAGTAGAACGTAAGACATAGTTTGGAGAAGTCAGTGGCTACCACTAAAGCAACAATTAAATTTGGCGAATCACGTTTATCAATTGAAGATATCGTTGCAATTGCGAAACAAGAAAAGCATGTCAGTATCAGTGATGCACCAGAATTAACCAATAAGATCGATTCGGCCTTGGCCTTCTTAGATAGCTTATTAAAAGAAGATGGGGTTATTTATGGTGTAACTACAGGTTATGGTGATTCTGTCACAGTAAAGGTACCACTGAATTTAGTTCATGAATTGCCATTACACCTTACCCGTTTTCACGGTTGTGGTTTAGGGCAGCTATTTAGCACCGTTGAAGGGCGTGCTATTTTGGCTACGCGTTTAAACTCTTTAGCACAAGGCTATTCTGGCGTCAGCTGGGAAATGCTGCATTTACTGGCTGCATACTTAGAACACGATATTATTCCGGCGATCCCACAAGAAGGCTCGGTAGGTGCAAGTGGTGATTTAACGCCATTATCTTATGTTGCTGGCGCATTAGTTGGCGAACGTGATGTTTATTATAAAGACCAGATCCGCAACAGTGGCGAAGTAATGGCTGAATTAGGTTTAACGCCGTTAGTGTTACGACCTAAAGAAGGACTCGCGATCATGAATGGCACGGCGGTAATGACTGCTGTTGCTTGTTTAGCTTTTGATCGTGCTAACTATCTCACTAAACTGGCAGCGCGTATTACCGCCATGGCGAGTCTGTCTATTCAAGGCAATAGCCATCATTTTGATGAGATCTTATTCTCGGTAAAACCGCATCCTGGTCAGCAGCAAGTAGCTACGTGGATCCGTAATGATTTAAATCACGCAGAGCACCCGCGTAATGCCGACCGTTTACAAGATCGTTATTCTATTCGTTGTGCACCGCACGTTATCGGGGTATTACAAGATTCATTGCCTTGGTTCCGTCAAATGATTGAGAACGAGCTGAACTCGGCAAACGATAATCCGATCATTGATGGTCAAGGTGAGCACGTATTACATGGTGGTCATTTCTATGGTGGTCATATTGCGATGGCAATGGATAGTATGAAAACCGCGGTGGCTAACCTAGCAGATCTTGCTGACCGTCAGTTAGCGTCTCTGGTTGATACCAAATACAATAATGGCTTACCATCAAACTTATCCATGAGTGATGAATCGCGCCGTTATATTAACCATGGTTTTAAAGCCATGCAGATTGGCGCGTCAGCTTACACAGCTGAAGCATTAAAACAAACCATGCCTGCCAGTGTGTTTTCACGCTCTACAGAATGTCATAACCAAGACAAAGTAAGCATGGGTACGATAGCTTCACGTGATGCAATGCGTGTGTTACAGCTGACAGAGCAAGTATTAGCGACGACATTATTGGCGACAGTACAAGGTCTACGTATTCGTATTGAACGCAAAGAGTTAGATTTAACTAGTTTACCAGTCGCTGTTCAAGCTATGTATAACGACATTTGCAGCTTCTTTGAGCCGCTAGTAGAAGACCGACCAATGGAAAGTCTATTACGCTTTACAATTGATGCGATCCAAACCCAGCGTTGGGCGCTTTATCAATAATCGCTATGCCAGAAACAAGAAGCACGATACAAGCAAGGTAATAAATAAATGAGCAAAAATAGTCTGTTATCAGAATCCGTTATTATTGACGTACCGTTTCATGATTGTGATCCGATGAACGTTGTTTGGCACGGTAACTATGCGCGTTACTTTGAAGTCGCTCGCAGCGCGCTATTACGTAAAATGAATTACGATTATGAAGATATGAGTAAATCAGGTTATGTATGGCCGATTGTTGATATGCGCGTGAAGTACATTGCTTCTGCTCGTTATGCCCAAAAAATCAAAGTTGATGCGCACCTTGTTGAAGCGGAGTCACGCTTGAAAATGGAATACGTGATCACGTGTTTGGAGTCGGGTAAGAAGTTAACCAAAGCATCGACGATCCAGCTTGCTGTTGATTTAGAAACACAAGAACTGCAATTTGTTACACCTGCTGTCTTTACTGATAGATTGAACGGTGAATTGAATGGCTAGTCATATGGTAAGCGGGTTACTACTACTGTTGTCCATGTCATTGGCTGGCAATGTGTTTGCTGGGGGCTTAAACTCAGGTCAAGTTAAAGATTCGAGCGCACCACTGGCGTTATTATCGCAGTTTAAACCGCTGACGATTGCCAGTGGCACATTTGTGCAAAATAAGTATTTCACAGTATTGAAAAATCCAGTGACATCTACGGGCGAATTGTATTTAGATCAAGCCTTGGGTTTTGTCTGGCATACCAGTAAACCGATTGCTTCGACCATGATACTTAAAGACGATGGTTTGTTTTCTATTGATCATCGTCAACAGCAGAAGCAGATCAATAATGCCACGCCAATTGCAACTGTGCTCATGAGTGCTTTGTCTGGTGATCTTACTGCGCTAGAGAGTCAATTTAGCTTAGCAGCTACATCAATAACAAAAGTTTCATCAACAAAAGCAGCATCTTCAAACCAAACCTGCATTGAGTTAACGCCAAAAGACGCGACGATAGCCAAAGTGATGCGGGCAATTGAGTTATGTGGGAAGGATACTGTCGATCATTTAGTATTGTTTGAAACCTCTGGTAACCGTACCGAAATTACGATTAATTTGACTGCGGTTGATGAACTGCCAAAGGCGATCCGTGAGCAACTCTAATCTTAGTTGTAACAGTCAGCTGCGTGACAAGACTAGTAAAAATAGCGCTAACCAAAAAATTGGTCTGAAATGTTATTTGCTACAACTGGTTGCAGTATTGCTATTAGCAGGTTATCAACTCGGTTGGGGACAATGGCAAATAGAGACCAATATTCTGTCTTTGTTACCAACAGATAGCCAAGCGCAGGCTAGTCAGAAACATAATATGCAGCAAGCCAAATCTGCGTTATTCCAACAAGCCAATCAACGAGTGCTGGTGGCCATTTCAGGTAAACAGGCAATACCAGCTTATACACAATTAGCGAAAACGATCACTGCATTTGATGGCATTGAAAACGAATCCATGACAGCCCCTGATGTCAGTGATGTGATTGCATTTTATCAGCCTTATCGTGATAGTGTCATGACCGATGAATATCAGGCTTTATTAACAGACCCTCAAGCCATTAATAACTTTGTGTTAGGTAAGTTAACTCAAGTCAGCGATCCGTTTGTCAGTGGCAGTTTAGCTATTTCCCCACGATTAAATTTAGCCGATTTCTTAGCGACAGGTTTAAGCCAATTACAATCGTTTGAAACCGAACAGGGTATTATTGTCGTTAACCAAAATGAGTTAAAACATTACATCATGCCGATTAAGGTTGATGTTGATGGTTTCTCTGTTAAGCAAACTCAAGCTTTTTCGCAGCAGTTACAAGCCGAATTCCAACGATTAGAGACAAAGTTTGATGTGGATCTGCTTTACAGCGGGGTGTTATTTCATACTGCAGAATCCAGTCAGCAAGCTGAATATGAAATGTCGACCTTTGGCGTTATCTCATTATTGGCTGTGTTGTTAATGATACTGCTGGTATTTCGCAGTGCTAAACCAGTGAATTTAGCGTTAATGGTATTAACCATTTCGGTGGTTTATGGGTTAACGGCAGTTGTTACTTTATTCAATCAATTGCATTTACTCACTTTAGTCTTTGCTGTGACCTTAATTGGTATCGTGATTGATTACTGTTTTCATGCTTTTGTTAGTCTCAGTGTTAGTAGCAGTAGCAGTAGCAGTAATAGTAATAGCAATACCACTGGCGGGATCAAATCGATTCGCACCGCCTTGTGTTTAGGCTTTATCACCACGGCGCTGGGTTATGCGGCACTTATCATGTCGCCATTATCCTTATTGAGTCAAGTTGCGGTATTCATGATCTTTGGCTTGTTTGGCGCTCTGTTAACTGTGCTGCTATTACTGCCTTATTTCAATCTAAGTGGGAAAATCAGCGTAACACCAAGTGTTTGGACGTTAACAGATAAGCTAAATGTTTGGTTAACAGAACTGCACCAGCAACGCCGTCTCGTCTTTGCGATATTGAGTTTAGGGTTAGTCAGCGCGATCGTCATCGATGACATAAATTTTAACGACGATATTCGGTTACTTAATTCCAGCCCCACGTTTTTGATTGATAACGAGATAAAAATGGCGAAGCTAATGGGTTATCAGCACAGTCAGCGCATTGTAATTACTGCGGATGACAGTGAAACCTTATTACAGCGCCAAGAGGTGCTATTAGCTCGATTACAACATTCAGATCTGCAAGCTTTAACGGTGAAGAGTATTGCTAGTTTATTACCGTCCGTTGCCAAGCAGCAAGTAAATAATGAACTGCTTAAACACGCTGAGCAACAACAGGTTTTCCAGCAGGAATTAGCGATTTTAGGGCTAACTGATACGGTCGATGAGTTTAAACCGTTAACGTTAGATACGTTTAATTCAGGTCCATTGCAGGCTTTATCTGAAGTGTATATTTATCAATATCAAATTAGTGATGACAATGAGAAGTACGCTTTGTGGATTGAAACTTCAGGTGTTGCATTAAATAGCGAATTACAGCAATGGATCTCAGATCAACCAGACATGAGTATTGATAATAAACCAGCGGAAGTGACTGCGGCATTAAGCCATTATCGCCAAGCGTTGTTGTTACTGTTCGCTGGTGCGATTGTGGTGGTGACGGTTGTGCTGTGTTTACGCTTTGGTTTAGCGCAGGGCTTGTTAGGACTATTAAGTATTGTGGTCAGTGCTGGTGGAGCCTTGCTATTAACGCAATTAAGCTTGGGTCACCTTAATATTTTCAATTTGTTGGCTGTATTATTGATCCTTGCCTTAGCAATTGACTATGTGATCTTCTATCAAGAACATGGATTGCAGCGTAATACTGTTTTAGCGATCACCTTATCGGCTATTTCATCAGCCTTAGTATTTGGTGTACTTGCGCTAAGTGTGACGCCTGCGGTAGAAAGTTTCGGCTTAACTGTTATGTTTGGCATTTTGTTAGTCTTTCTATTAGCCCCACTAAGCGCGAAACAAGTAGCGTTTCTGAGTGCCACACAAGTTGAGACAGAAAATCGAGGTAAAGATGTGAATAGCAACAGTATTGGGGCAGTAAAATGAAGTGGGCTTGTTTATCAGGGTTACGTGTACTGGGATTAAATGTAGCGCAATTAAGCGCGGTGTTATTCACTGCCTTATTATTAACTGGCTGTATTAGCATGCCACAAAGTCATTTAGTTACTATGGCACCAAGTGTCACCTTGCAACTTACAGCGCCACCAGCAGCGTTACAGATGCAGGCGAAAACGCAATTAATTGAAGCTGAGTTTGATGGTGAAGTTCACAGTTTATTGGCACAAGTTGAATTTACTGAAACGCAAATTAAATTAGTCGCGATGACACCCTCAGGTATTCCCTTGTTCGATGTATTGTGGAGCGTTACAGAAGATGCTGTTATAAATCAATATGTGCCAGTACCGGGGTTGGATATTAGTTATGTGATCGCAGATCTGCAATGGGTTAACTGGCCGTTGGCGCAATTACAGTCAGCGACCACTGGTTCGTTTACAGAAGAATTTAGCAATAATGTAGGTCAAACCGCAACGGATTGGACACGTACATTAACACAAGATGGTCAGGTTATTTTGACTGTAGAAAAGTTCGATAATCGCTATATCCTGAAGCATTTATTGCGCGATTATCAAATAACAATAACAGAATTAACTAAGGTATCATTGTGAGTATCTGTCTAAAAGATTTTGGTGTGGTGTGCGCGCTAGGTGATTCGAAAGCATCTGTGACTGCAGGATTACTAAAAAGTAGCCGTTGTGGTTTAGTTCTTGATAGCGAGTTGCCAAACGCAGAACCTCAATATGTGGGCCGCGTCGCTGATGCTGTTCTTGCCGGTTTTGATACTGATGCTAGCGATAAAACACTCACTCGTAATGATAAGCTTAGTCAGTTGGCCTATTTACAAATTACAGATACGCTCGCGCCCTTGATTGCTGAGTTTGGCCTGGAACGTATCGCAGTAGTGATAGGTACCAGTACCTCGGGCATTGAATATGGCGAACAAGCATTAAAGCAAAAACTGGCGACAGGCGTATACCCAGATAATTACCATTACCGACTGCAAGAGATGGGCACAACAGCGCAGTTTATTGCCGACTTATGCCAAGCTAAAGGACCTGTTTACAGTATTTCAACGGCTTGTTCATCGAGTGGTAAAGCCTTGGTGAGCGCGCAGGCATTACTGGATGCGGACTTGGCCGATGTAGTGATTGCTGGTGGTGTTGATAGCTTAGCCAGGTTGACGGTTAATGGTTTTAAAGCATTAGCATCAACGGCGACAGCTCAGAATAATCCATTTTCAGCAGACCGTGATGGCATTAATATTGGTGAAGCGGCAGCATTATTTGTGGTCACCAAAGAGCAGAGCGGCATTCAATTATTAGGTGCGGCTGAAACCTCTGATGCCCACCATTTATCGGCGCCACATCCAGAAGGTGAGGGTGCATTAAGGGCGATGCAAGCTGCATTAGCGGAAGCGCAGTTACAAGGCTCACAAATAGATTATGTTAACCTACATGGTACGGGCACACCCAAGAATGATGACATGGAAGCAAAAGCCATGTTTAACGCTTGTGGTAGTGAAGTATTGTGTGGTTCAACAAAAGGCATGACTGGGCATACATTAGGCGCTGCTGGGGCATTAGAAGCGGGTATTTGTTGGTTATTATTGAATGAAGAATATAACCCCGAGCATAAAGTGCCGGCTAATGTCTGTGATGGAGAGATTGATAACAGCCTTGCTAAGATCAATTTAGTTAACGCAAAGAGCAGTGCAGACCGTACGGCTAAGAATAAGTTACAAACCTGCATGAGTAATTCATTTGCTTTTGGCGGTAACAATATCAGTTTAGTGATAGGAAAACAGCAGTGAACCAATCTACAGTAGGTAAGTACCCAATAGCGGACGTATTACCGCATAGCGCACCGATGATCTTGCTTGATGAATTGGTGAATTATGATGACGAAAACGTCAGTTGCCGAGTGACTATTACGCCTACGATACCTTTCTTTGATAGCGCTAAACAAGGCGTACCAAGCTATGTCGGCTGTGAATATATGGCGCAAACCATCGCGGCTTATGGTGGTGCCCATGCGCTGGATGATTCCGGCGAGGTGAAAATTGGCTTTTTATTAGGTTCGCGTAAATATAACGCCGAAGTAGGTGTATTTAAAGTAGCGCAGAGCTTGCTAATCGAAGCCAAAAAACTAATTCAAGACGAATCAGGGCTGTGTGTTTTTGATTGCGTTATAAAAAATGAAGACGATGCGGTACTAGCAAAAGCTAAAATCAATGTATTCCAACCGCAGGATCCAGCACAATTTTTAAAGGATAATCATGAGTAAACGTATTCTAGTAACAGGCTCAAGTCGTGGACTGGGTAAAGCGATCGCATTGCAATTAGCCAAAGATGGTTTTGATATTACTGTGCATTGTCGTTCTGGCGTTGAAGCGGCGCAGGATACTTGTGCGCAAATTGCAGAATTAGGTCAAACGACCAGCTTATTACAATTTGATGTGTGCGATAGAGCAGCGGCAAAGGCAAGCATTGAAGCCGATATTGCTGAACATGGCGCCTATTATGGCGTGGTGTGTAATGCCGGTATTACCCGTGATATGGCTTTCCCATCAATGGAAGGCGAAGACTGGGATGATGTGATCCGTACTGGCCTAGATGGTTTTTACAATGTGATCCACCCAACGGTTATGCCAATGGTACGCGCGAAACAAGGCGGTCGAATCGTTACAATGGCTTCTGTTTCTGGCCTCATGGGTAACCGTGGTCAAGTGAATTACAGCGCTGCCAAAGGCGGTATTATTGCGGCATCAAAAGCGTTATCACTGGAGTTAGCAAAGCGTAAGATCACCGTAAACAGCGTGGCACCAGGGTTAATCGAATCAGACATGACCAATGACTTACCGATAGATGAAATCAAAAAAATGATCCCATTAAAACGTATGGGTAAACCGGAAGAAGTGGCTGGTACTGTGTCATTTCTAATGTCTGATTGTGCGGCTTATATCACTCGCCAAGTTATCTCTGTAAACGGTGGGTTAATCTAATGAGAAGAGTTGTTGTAACGGGTATGTCTGCGATCACCGCGCTTGGTGATGATTGGGCTACCTTTAAAGCCGGACTAGAACAGGGTGAAAATGCCGTTAAAGTGATGCCTGAATGGGATTATCTTGATGGGCTTAATACTCGCTTAGCAGCGCCGGTTCTGCATTTTGAAAAACCGAAACACTATAAGCGTAAACAAGTTCGCTCTATGGGTCGCGTATCATTAATGTCGACACGGGCAACGGAGTTAGCGTTAGATCAAGCACAGCTATTAGATCATCCTGCTTTAACCGATGGCAGCACCGGTATTTCGTACGGTTCATCTGTCGGCTCAACCGAACCACTAGTTAATTTTAGCCGGATGATGGACACAGGTAACATGTCTGGCGTAACAGCGACTAGCTACATCCAAACTATGTCACACACTGCACCAGTAAACGTCGGCGTATTCTTTGGTCTGACGGGTCGTGTGATCACGACAAGTTCTGCCTGTACCTCGGGTTCGCAAGGCATAGGTTATGCTTATGAAGCGATTAAGTTTGGTCGTCAAGACTTGATGGTTGCTGGTGGCGCGGAAGAACTTTGTATTACCGAAGCTGCGGTATTTGATACCTTGTATGCAACCAGTGTTAAAAATGACACACCAACGCTAACACCGCGACCATTTGATAGCGATCGTGATGGTCTGGTGATTGGTGAAGGTGCCTGTACACTGATCTTAGAAGAATTAGAACATGCCCTTGAACGTGGCGCGACGATTTACGCTGAAATTATCGGTTTTGGCTGTAATTCAGATGGTAAACACGTTACCCAGCCAACGGCTGCTACGATGCAGATCGCAATTGAACAAGCGGTGAAAGATGCCAACATTGATATCGCTGAAATCGGTTATGTATGTGCTCACGGTACCGCAACCGATCGTGGTGATATTGCCGAAACCAATGCAACTGCCAATGCATTAGGTAAAAAGCCAATCAGCTCGTTAAAGAGTTATTTAGGCCACACCCTTGGTGCTTGTGGCGCAATCGAAGCGTGGGCGTCAATCAACATGATGCAAGACAACTGGTTCGCACCGACCATTAATTTAGACAATGTTGCTGAAGAGTGTGGCGACCTTGATTACATTCGCGGTGAAGGCCGCGAGATCCACACTGACGTTGTGATGAGTAATAACTTTGCCTTTGGCGGGATTAATACTTCGTTGCTACTTAAGCGCTGGAAAAAGTAGCGTTGGAAAAAGTAACGCTGGCATTAGTCACATTGGAATAACCAATGTTGGAGTAAATAGTTCTAGCTAAAGCTCTTTCGTTATATACAAACGCGTCTTACTTTTTATTAAGTGGCGCGTTTTTTACATCTAAAGTCATAATAATTAACTACGAAAAACGATATATATGGCTATATTACTCAATTCGTTATTGTTTATTATTATGTGTTATATGCTACTTTTGTGGTTTGATTTAGTAATATTTTAGATTTTAATATTGAGATAATCTAACTGCCAGAGTAAGGAACTGAACTTTGATTTTAACTTTAAATTTAGTGTATATACGCTGGAGGAATCATTTTAACTGTCGATAATAGCAGACATATTCGAACCTGTTTAAAGAGATCATCATGTCTATTAAATTTGCCTTACCTTTATTAAGCCTTTTCGTTATTGCCCCAACGGTTTCTGCTGAAGCCTTTCATCATACTAACGTGCAGCTAACTTATGCTGAAGATAATTACTTGTTCGATTCAGAGCATACGTTTAATGATAATGTCTATGGCACAGGCTTTATTGATCGCAGTGATGATATTTCTGAAGTTAAAAATACCAAAATCACAGTGACCACTTTTGGTGCTGGTTTGTATTATGCAGATAAAATTAACAGTAATATGCAAGTTTACGGTGGTTTTGATTTTGGTCAGAATAGCATCCGCACTGTTGTGGAAGGGCTATCAGCTAAAGAAGAAAGATTCTTTTCGTATCGTCCTAAGGTAGGGGTGGCATTAGCTTTATCTGAACGAATTGAAGTTGATTTCAATGCTGCTTATAATTTTGCTGAAATTGAAGATTCAGTGCATGATGATCAAGCTGTGTTTAATACCCCGGTCTTTGAAGGTGGCGTACGTTACCATGCCTTACCTGCATTAACCTTCGGTGCTACATACAAGTGGTCGTTCAGTGAAGATGAAGTGTTTGACCTCGGTAATGTGATGCTTTCGGTAAGACTTAATTTCGAGTGATGATTATCGCTTAAATGCAGTGATAGGGAGACTATCACTGCATTCCGTTGTTATATTTTGCTATTTTTTTGCCATTAGATAAACAAAAAAACCACCGCCGATGACAGAGGTCACTATGCCTACGGGTAAATCTTGTGGCGCAATTAGTGTCCGGCCTAGGGCATCAGCCCAAACTAACAACAAAGCGCCTACCAACGCACTGACGGGCAATACTTTGTTATTGTCGGCACCGACAAAGATCCGCACGATATGGGGTACCATTAAACCGACAAAACCGATGGCACCGCTAAAGGCCACCATGGTTCCCGTGACTAAAGCACAGAGTAAGAAGACCATAAAGCGCAAACCATTGACGTTAACGCCAAGGGTGATTGCCGTTTCATCACCCGCCATGATGGCATTAAGTGAATTAGCCCAAGACAGCATAACAGGCAATGCTAAACACAATGCGATAAACGGATAAATCAGTTGCGACCATTGCGCAGCACCTAAGCCACCTAACATCCAAAATAACGCTGAACCAGCCACCTTTTGATCGCCAACAAAGATCAAATAATTAGTGACTGACATCAGCATAAAATGGATGGCAACGCCGCTTAAGATGAGTTTGTGCTGTGACAATGATTGCCCTTGTTTAGCAAGGTATAGAACCATTAACATTGATATTAATGCGCCAATGAATGCGGCAACCGGGATACTAAAAGCACTGTTAAAGGGGGCAATAAAGATACCGGCATGTGTGATAACTGATACCGCGCCGAGAGATGCGCCTGCTGAGGCACCAAACAGGTAAGGATCAGCCATTGGGTTACGCGTTACAGCCTGCAAGCAAGTGCCAACCAAGGCTAAACCTGCACCAACCAGCACCGCCAGTAAAATACGCGGTAAACGGATAAACCAAACAATGGATTCTTGTCCCTTGCTCCAAATAACAGGCATACTATCGGGTATTAATTTATTGATTATAATTGAGATAATCGTTTGCATCTTTAGATCGCTCGAGCCGAATGTGGTACTGACTACGATGGAAATAAATAACATAAAGAGTAACGTGAATAATATCCACTCTAGCTTAATTACGCGTTTCGCTTGGTATTGCTTGTTGTGTTGTGCAGTGTTCTGCTGTGATCTTGGGCTTATGGCATTGTCACAAGGTTGACTGTTCATTTAGTTAAAACGCTCCGGATGTAAGTCTCGGGCTAATT
>Ga0209396_1001355_pt1 | contig 27349 bp, 17 predicted proteins | sample GOMGulsemesocosm_6_FD_184638 | JGI IMG/M metagenome (GOLD analysis project Ga0209396, IMG submission 184638) | Methane-oxidizing microbial communities from mesocosms in the Gulf of Mexico - GOM8C Gulf of Mexico (SPAdes) (version 2) | ecosystem: Environmental > Aquatic > Marine > Cold seeps... | reverse complement strand
GTTTACCCTCAGTGATACTCTCGAATGTAGCACAGTTAATACAGCAAAAAGTTCCCGCAAAAACAGCTGCTCTTGTTGAGCAGTTTGCAGACCTTCTTTACAGCAACATTTCCACACTTGATTTAGAGCACCGTAACGATAGTGACATGTATGGTGCAACGTTAAGTTTATGGAATTCGTTAAATGATCATCAAGATAATACGCCGATAATTAAAGTTTTTAACCCTGAAGTTGTAAAACATGGTTGGAAATCAAGTCATACGATAATTGAAGTTATTATTTCTGATATGCCATTTCTTGTCGATTCACTACGAATTGCGTTAAATCGTTTAGGTTTATCACCACATTTAATGTTAAATAGTCCAATTAATATTATCCGCGATAAGAAAAATCAAATTACTCAGCTCGCTGCCGCTGCTGATAAGTCATTGAAATCCACCTCAGTGGAAGCTGTTTTTTTTATTGAAGTTGACCGTCAAACGGATCAAAAAGTACTTGACGATATCACTAAAGAACTTCATTCCGTCGTTGATGATATTGCAATCACAGTTGATGACTGGCAGGCCATGCGAACGCGTCTTGGTGAATTAATTACCGAGACAGCTGAAGCCAAGTTGCCTTGCTCAATTAATGATCATGATGATGCATTAGAGTTTTTGAAATGGCTGCTAAACGATAATTTCACATTACTAGGCTATCGCTCATACGATGTAAAAGTCTTAAAAGGTGATATGTCATTATCTGCAAACGTTGAGTCTAGCTTAGGCTTGATGAAGCGTTCTGATGGTACTGTTGAACGATTAATTTCAACATTATCAAGCTCAGCTCGTGAACTCGCATTAGGCGTTAATCCGTTAATTCTAACTAAAACTAATTCACGTTCACGAGTACATCGTCCTGCTCACCTTGATTATATTGGCATTAAACGTTTTGATGCTAAAGGTAAAGTTGTTGGAGAAGAACGTTTTGTTGGTTTATTTGGATCTGCTTATTACACCAATAGCGCTTTAGATTTACCATTAATTAAATCGAAAGTTGCTAACGTATGTGAAAGTTCTGGTTTTGCCCGTGGAACTCATGCATACAAAGCATTGATCAATATTTTAGAAACTTATCCACGTGATGAAATATTGCAAAGTAACACCGAAGAATTATTGAAAAATGTTTTAGGTATTTTTCAAATGCAGGAGAGAGATTACTCAGGCCTATTTGTTCGTCGTGATGCATTCGATCGCTTTTACTCTTGCATGGTTTATGTGCCAAGAGAACGTTATAACACTGAATTACGTGTTAGTACCCAAAAATTATTGAAAGAAGCCTTTGGTAGTGATGAAGAAGTAGTGTTTACCACTTACTTTTCTGAATCTGCACAAGCGCGTACTCATTATATTGTTCGTGTTAAATCAACAAAAGCAGATATAAACGTGAAAGAAATTGAAAAGAATTTGAATGAAGCTGCAAGAAGTTGGGATGATAAACTTGCTGCTGCGCTTAACTCCCATAAAGGCGAAGCAAAAGGTAAAACGTTAAGCCGTAAATATTGTAGTTTTCCACAATCTTATAAAGATGAAGTTTTACCTGGTACTGCAATCGTTGATATTGCAAAACTTGAATCGTTATCTGACAACAAGCCACTTGAAATGTTGTTTTATCAACCTCAGGAAGAAAGTGCTGACAGCCGTCATGTAAGATTAAAATTATTCCATATCGGTAACCCTATTCATTTGTCAGATGTTTTACCTATTCTCGAAAACTTTGGTTTACGTGTTATTGGTGAAAGCCCCTATTTAGTAAAAACATCAAGCGGTGAAACTTGTTGGATATTAGATTTTTCAATGTTACTTACTGGAAAGGGGAAGTTTAACCTTGAGATAGTACAAAACTTATTTCAAGACGCTTTTGCAAAAGTTTGGGCTGGCAAGTTAGAGGACGATGGTTTTAACCGGTTAATTCTTGGTGCTGAATTGGGTGGACGCGAAGTTTCAATTTTGCGTGCTTATGCAAAATATGAACGTCAAATTGGTGGTACATTTAGTCAAAGTTACATTGAAGACACTTTTGCTCGTTATCCAAATATTGCAGAATTACTGATCAAGTTCTTTAATTTCCGATTTGACCCAACGGCAAAAATTTCAGAAAAAACAATAACCAAATTAAATAGTGACATTGAAAAGTCTCTTGATAAAGTTGCGAATTTAGATGACGACAGAATTATTCGTCGCTTTGTCGAAATGATCATTGCAACCATACGTACGAACTATTTCCAGCCACACTCTGAAACAGGTGAAAAATCTTATATATCATTTAAGATTTTGCCTAGTCAAATTAGTGATGTACCTCTACCATTACCAGAGTTTGAAATATTTGTATATTCACCACAACTTGAAGGTGTTCATTTACGTGGCGGTAAAGTTGCTCGTGGTGGTTTACGTTGGTCAGATAGACGAGAAGATTTCCGTACAGAAGTTTTAGGCTTGGTAAAAGCACAACAAGTTAAGAACACTGTCATTGTTCCCGTTGGTGCTAAAGGTGGTTTTGTTTGTAAACAACTTCCCTCTGGTGGCTCTCGACAAGAAATATTTGAAGCAGGCAAAGAATGTTATAGAACATTCATTCGAGGTTTGTTAGATATAACCGATAATATTATTGATGGACAAGTTGTACCACCACTTAATGTTGTACGTTTAGATGATGATGACCCATATTTGGTTGTAGCTGCAGATAAAGGTACAGCGACATTCTCAGATACGGCTAATGCAATTTCTGATGAATATAACTTCTGGATGGGTGATGCTTTTGCCTCTGGTGGTAGTGTTGGATACGATCACAAAGCAATGGGCATTACAGCAAAAGGTGCTTGGGAATCAGTTAAACGTCATTTCAGAGAGATGGATGTTGATTGTCAATCAACGGACTTTACGTGTATTGCAATTGGTGACATGGCAGGCGATGTATTTGGTAATGGTATGTTGTTATCAAAACATATTCGTTTACAAGCTGCATTTAACCACATGCATATATTTATAGACCCAAATCCAGATGCAGCAAGCTCTTATGTAGAACGAGAACGTTTATTTAATATGCCTGGCTGTACGTGGGAAGACTATAACAAAGAATTAATTTCTGAAGGCGGTGCTATTTTCAGTCGCCATGTTAAGTCTATTAAACTAACGCCACAAATTAAGAAAATGATCGGCACGCAAAAGCAAAGTATGTCCCCATTAGACTTGATGCAAGCCATTTTAAAAATGCAAGTCGACTTGTTATGGAATGGTGGTATCGGTACATACGTTAAAGGTGCTAAAGAAACACACCTTGATGTTGGCGATAGAGCGAACGATACACTCCGTATAAATGGCAGTGAGTTAAAAGCAAAAGTTGTTGGTGAAGGTGGTAATTTAGGCTTCACACAACTTGGTCGTATTGAATTTGCATCTCATGGTGGCAGAATTAATACTGATGCCGTTGATAATGCAGGTGGTGTTGATTGTTCTGATAACGAAGTGAACATTAAAATACTATTAAACAGCTTAGTTCAAAATGGTGACTTAACGGTTAAGCAACGTAATCAATTACTTTACGACATGACCGATAATGTTGGTGATATCGTTATTGAAGATTGTTACCGTCAAACACATTCATTATCAATTACGGCAATGCGTGGTTCGAATCAATTAAAAGAACAAGTAAGATTTATTCATGGCTTAGAGAGAGCAGGTAAATTAGATCGAGGTTTAGAGTTCATTCCAAGTGATGATGAAATTTCTGAACGTTTGTCAAAAGGCCAAGGTTTAACGCGTCCTGAATTATCAGTTTTACTTGCTTACAGTAAAATGGTACTTAAAGAAGACTTAGTTTGTTCTGAAATTACTGACAATCCATACCATAATCGTTTATTACTTGAAGCTTTTCCTCCACAGTTACAGGAAAAGTATCAAGAGCAAATGCAACTTCACCCACTTCGTGCGGAAATTATTGCAACTAAATTGGCTAATAATATCGGTAACGATATGGGCTTCAATTTTGTTAATCGCATGTATGAAGAAACGGGAGCAACGGTCGCTGAAATTGCGAATTGTTATATAATGGCAAGTGAAGTTTTCCAACTAGCTGATGTGTGGCAAGAAATAACTGAATTAGATAATAAAATTTCAACTTCAATTCAAACAGAAATGTTATTTCAAATGCGTAGAACGGTAAGACGAGCGACTCGCTGGTTCTTGCGTCATCGTAATAAAGCGTTAAACATTACAGAAACAATTGAATTCTATCGTCCAACATTTGAGAATTTAGCTCAAAACTTAAATCAGTTATTAGTTAAGGAAGAAGTCGACCAATTACAACGTGTTGAAACTGATTTAGTGAGAACAGGAGTTCCAGTAAATATAGCTGTACGTATTTCACAGTTAAGTTCTTTATTCCCTGTCATGGATATTGCTGATGTTGCTGCTTCAGATAATCGTTCAATTGAACTTGTTGCTGATTTGTACTTCAAATTGGGTGTTCGTTTAGATTTACATTGGTTCTTAGATCAAATTACCAGCCAACCAGTGTCTAACCATTGGCAGGCATTAGCAAGAGCTTCATTTAGAGAAGAGCTAGATTGGCAACAACGTTCGCTAACGCAAGTTGTATTACGATGTGATTCCAGTGATGAACAACCAGAGGTTGAAACGTTACTTGATAAATGGGTAGAGACCAATATTCAACCATTAGAACGTTGGAATCAAATTCTAACTGACTTTAGAATTGGTCAAACACATGAATTTGCTAAGTTCTCAGTAGCTTTAAGAGAGTTAATGTTATTGAGTTTAAATTGCGATCCAGCAAAATAGATTAAGTGTTGTAATCAAACTTTAATGAGATTGATTTACCTGATAAAATCCCCGCTATTAAGTGGGGATTTTTTTTAAGAGGCAATATGTTTTATTCAGCAATACGAAAAGTATTATTCAAGTTTGATCCTGAAGCAATTCACGAAATGACCATTAAAGGGTTTAAAGCGACAGGTTCGTCTCCGTTTAACCTCTTTTATAAGCAAAATATCATTGATAAACCCGTTGAAGCCATGGGAATTAAATTCCCTAATCCGGTTGGTTTAGCAGCTGGGCTTGACAAAAATGGCGAATGTATTAATGCTTTTGCTGCAATGGGGTTTGGTTTTGTAGAGATAGGAACGATCACTCCTAAGCCTCAACCAGGTAATCCTAAACCACGTATTTTTCGGTTACCTTCAGCAAATGCGGTAATTAACCGGATGGGCTTTAATAATAAAGGCGTTGATTATCTCGTTGACCAAGTTCGCAAAGCTAAATTTAAAGGCGTTCTGGGTATTAACATAGGTAAAAATAAAGATACCTCAGACGAAAATGCTAAAGATGACTACCTGATTTGTATGCGTAAGGTATATAACTACGCAACATACATCACTATAAATATTTCATCTCCAAATACTCCTGGTTTACGTTCATTACAATATGGAGATGCGTTAAATGAATTATTAGCTGCACTTAAAGAAGAACAACAAATTCTTAAAGAGCAGCATGGTAAGTACGTTCCATTAGCCGTTAAAATAGCACCAGACCTGAGCAAAGAAGAAATTGAGTCGATTGCAGAGTGTTTAATTAGCAATAATATTGATGGTGTAATTGCGACTAATACAACGTTGTCACGAGAAGGTGTTGAAGGACTCGAACACGGTAAAGAGCAGGGCGGCCTCAGCGGACAGCCAGTAAAAGACAAAAGCACTGAAGTTATCCGTTTATTAGCTATAGCATTAGATAATAAACTGCCGATAATTGGTGTTGGTGGAATAGCCAGTGGACGTGACGCTCAAGAAAAGATTGCTGCAGGTGCTAGATTAGTACAGGTTTACACGGGCTTTATTTATCAGGGGCCTGAATTAGTGAAAGATATTGTTGAAACACTTTAATATTTTTTTTATTCATCTGTTTTAGCGTTTTAAAAGTTATTTCTTCTTTGTTTAAATAGGAAATAACTTTAATTCTCCTGCAATTAAATTGAGCACTTTATGTAACTTCGCATGAAGGTACTTGGCTAATAACTTCTCTTGCTGTTCTAATAATAAGAGTTCGGCAGGTGTTATAGCGATAAAGCAATTTATTTGCGGTTTTTCTTTTTGATAGACACTAAAAACATCATCAGAGAATAAACTTATATTTCCTTGATGAGACTTAGACCTTTCAGTTTTGAAAACTTCAATGGTTTCCAGATAAAGATTGATCAGCAAAATATTTTCTTCATCACCATACCAACTCGCTGTTAATGTTTGAAAATTAAATTGTGCTTCCAGTTTATTAGTCACAGATTTTATTTTGTTAAACTTAGCGGTTAAATCATTACTAGCTTGGATCGATATTGGCAGTTGTTCTGTCATAGTATGTGGGCGACTTTAATAATAATAACCAGACATTATCAATATTGATAAATAACATAAAGCATAACTAGTTATTATTATTAAATTTATTTAAAATCATGCGTATTTCACTTTTCAGCATTAGGATTTATTTTTGGATTTTTCTGTAGACTTATCGTTAGATTTGTGGATTTACTTCACCTTGCTTGCCGCATTTATGCAAGCTATTCGAACAGCAGGTCAAAAACAACTGTCGGGTCATTTGAATGCCATGGCGACAACGGGTGTTCGTTATATCTATGCACTTCCATTTGCTTGTCTGTACTTGTTTTTTATTACTGAGCAGCGTGATGTGTTTTTACCCGTACTTAACGAACAGTTTTTGAAGTACGCATCGATTGCATGTTTCATGCAAATTATTGGTACGTTTTGTTTAGTTGCAGCATTTAAATATCGAAACTTTGCTGTAGCGACAAGCTTAGCTAAAACTGAAGCTATTCAAGTAGCGGTAGTGGGGGCATTAGTTTTTTCTGCATATTTATCACCTTTAGGTTGGTTGTCTGTTTGTGTCGGTGTAATGGGTGTTCTTATTGTTTCAAAAGTAAAATTTACCTTTGCTGATGTTTTTCAAAATCCAGGTGCTGGGTTTGGGCTTGCCTCAGGATTAGCATTAGCCATCACAACATTATTAATTCGAGAGTCAAGTTTAGCCCTTAACACTGACTTATTGGTAAGTGCAGCCGTTACACTTGTTTTTATGATCACAGTGCAATCGGTTATCTCAATTATTTATGTTTGGTTCCAAGACAAGATACAATTAACGTTAATGCTTAAACATTGGTGCTTATGTCTATTTGTTGGTATTACGAGTGTAATTGGCTCAATTGGTTGGTTTACAGCTGCAAGCTTGCAAAATGCAGCTTATGTTAAAGCATTGGGGCAAATAGAAATATTTATTACTTTATTCTTAACTTATCGAATTTTTAAAGAACGAATTAGTCGAATGGAATATTTAGGTATGTTTTTAATTCTTGCTAGTGTGATTATTTTATTACTTTGGGCATAGTGGCTAGTCGCTGTTTTTGATACACTCGCAGAAAATTATTATTGTATTAAATAAATTGGATTTAAAATGAAAATTACAAATAAAACCGTTGTTCAATTTCACTACACATTAAAAGATGAAGCTGGCAATGAAATTGAATCATCATATTCTGGTGATCCACTCGCTTACCTTCATGGTTACAAGAATATGTTAGTGGGCGTTGAAAATGCGTTAACGGATAAAGAAGCAGGTGATAAATTTTCTGTTACTTTACAACCAGAAGACACTTATGGTGAACGTAAAGAAGACATGATCCAACGTGTGCCGGCAAAACACTTACAAGATGGTCAAGGCACAACTAAATGGAAAGCTGGTATGACAGCTACTGTTGAAACTGAGCAAGGTCAACGTCAAGTGACAGTTCTTAAAGCAGGAAAGTTTATGGTAACTGTTGATACTAACCCACCTTTAGCAGGTATGGTGTTAACGTTTGACTTAGACGTAATTGATGTACGTGTTGCAACAGATGATGAAGCTGAACATGGACACGCACATGGCGTTGGTGGCCATCACCATTAAGCATTACTGTTAATATCATTGAATATTATTATATAAAAAAGGTCAGCTTTGCTGGTCTTTTTTTTTATTGGTAATAGTGGGTCATTGAAAATTATCAATTTTCTTCTATACTCGACATACTAAATGTAATTCAAAGAATGATTAGAATTGACCGTCAATAAATTTAACTTTTCTGTATCGAGTGACAAAAACCTTAATACGTCAAAACGTATGGTTATGCTAACAGCTATTCTCATCTTTTTATTGCTTATTTGGCAAACTTTTTCTGCAAGTCGAATTCATCAACAATATCAAGAATCATTAATGGATGCGGTCACCGATCGTGTGCTTTCTGATTATCTTGAGTACTTTGCTCAATTACGTTTAGAAATAGATTTATTTCAGCAAAAACAATTAAATGCAATTTCTTTATTACAAGAACAAGGAAATGAAGCTTCCACCGAGCAATATATGGAAGTATTAGAAAGTCTTCAAAGTGAAATAAAGAATACCCGATTATTTGCAATAATTAATGAACATGGCAAAGGAACGCTAAAACATATCACCGGAGATTTTTTACCAGCCTGCGAAGAAGAAGTTTCTTCAACCGTTGCATCCGGCTTGCAAGAGCACTTGTTTTTACATCGTAGTGAAAAAAGTGTACATTTTGATTTGTTACAACCCTTATCAACGAGTGACGGTCAGGATAAATACTTCTTTGTTGCTTTTAATCCTGATTTACTCATAGATTTATTAAGTAAATATCAACTTCCACATCAACAGCTTTTCTTAATGCGTGCTGACTCAATAGGCAAAATTGAGCTAACGACAGAAAGTATCGATTACACGTCAATGTTAATTGGTTCTGAGGAACTTGATGAGTTTAGTTTTGTTAAAGCGATCCCTAATACGCGGTGGCAATTAGCCATAAGATTATCCCCTGAATATAGCAGTAACCTATATCAACAAGGTTTATTGAAAGCTCTAACTGTTTGGTTAGTGCTAACCTTGCTTATTTATGGTTTTTATCGTCTACAAAAAATACGCACGCAAAGTCATTATAGAATTAAACAAGAATTAGCATTTAAAGATAATCACGACCCATTGACGGGTTTAGCCAATAGACTGCGATTCGAAACGTTTATCAATGAAGAAATTACTGCTCATAAAAGAAATACATTGGTTGTCAGTGGTGTGGTTTTTCACATTGATATCGACAAGTTTCAAGTAATAAATAATAGTTTTGGTTATGCTGTCGGTGACGCTTATCTTCATAAAGCTTCTTTAGGCTTGAAAGAATTTCTTCCAGACAATGCCATTGTAAGTCGCTTAGGAAGCGACGAATTTGCAATACTTTTACCGGTATTAGCCTTTGACAAAGCAAAAGATTTTGCGCATGAATTACGGTTGTTTTTTCAGGGAATAAGTGTTTCAGCTATGAATGAAGATACACGTTTAACGGCAAGTATTGGCGTCGTTATTCTGGACGATAGTCAACTTGATGCAGAACAAGTTTTTTCATCACTGAGTCAGGCCGTGAGTCTAGCTAAAGAAAAAGGACGAAATAGAGTACAAATCTACCAAAGTGATGATGAACAACTTATCCATCATGCTAAAGAAATGACAGCAATTCATGAAGTGTCGAATGCATTACAAGATAACCGTTTAGTGCTTTATCGTCAGAAAATAAAAGCTTTGTCTAGCCAAGAGTCCTCACACTGTGAAATACTTGTTAGAATGATGTCTCCTGAAGGTGTACTTATTGCACCAAATAATTTTATTCCAGCGGCAGAAAAATATGGCATTATTCGCCAAGTTGATCATTGGGTTATTGAGAATACTTTCAAAGCAATTTCAAGAAACATCAATGATATAGAGACTTGTTATAGTATTAATCTTTCAGGACTAACGCTAGCTGATCGTGATATTTTTGATCAAGTCGTCATATTATTTGAGCGTTATAAAATATCTCCACAGCGTATATGTTTTGAAATTACTGAAACATCAGCAATTACGCACTTAAAATCAGCTCTGCATTTTATGGAAAATATGATCGATTTTGGCTGTAGTTTTTCTCTTGATGACTTTGGTAGTGGTTTGTCATCCTTTAGCTATTTGCAAAAATTGCCGGTGAATATTATTAAAATTGATGGTGCTTTTGTGCAGGATATGGACACTAACGAAGTTAATAGAATATTTGTTGAAAATATTAAACGTATTGCCAATGCGATGAATAAAAAAACAGTTGCCGAGTTTGTAGAAAATGCCGCAATAGAGGCTCTGTTAACTGAAATTGGTATAAATTATGGTCAAGGCTACCACATTCATAAACCTGAACTCTGGTATTCTGAAATTAAAGCTTAGCGCTATTGACTGAAAGCACTTCAATTATGTTTTCATCAGTCAAACTAATTCTCCATAGAATGTTTAAATCATAAAGGCTCATTCCGTAAATTTTTTCATCGATTTGTTTCTTTTTGTAAGCAGGTCGAGGGTCTTGAGTTAAAACTTGTTCTATAAATATTGATAAATCAGTGTATTTCTTTTTAAAATTATTTATATCTGTCTCAGCCTGACTTGAAAATATAACATGTAAAAGTCTATCAGGTTCTGATTGTGCAAAGCCTGCACGAGCACAGTCAATATTATCAGAGTAGGGTATGTAAGGCTTTATATCTAAAACCGGCGTTTGATCGAGTAAATCTAATCCTGAAATATGTAAAAGTAATTGTTTGTGAATAAATTCAACACCCTCAAGTTTCACTACTGACATTCCAACAGGGTTTGGCCTAAAAGTTGACCGAGTAGCTAATACACCTATTTTTTTGTTTCCACCTAAGCGAGGTGGTCTAACTAATGGTTTCCAACCTTGTTGTTGTGTTCCATGGAAAACAAATATTAGCCAAAGGTGGCTAAATTGCTCAATACCTCTTACTAACTCTTCGTTATTAGCGGTTGATAAAAGTGTAATACTTCCTCTAGCAGCGCTAACTAAGCCAGGTTGACGGGGGATCGCGAATTTTTCTTTATATGGAGAATTAACTCTACCGATATAATTTAAAGTGATTTCTTCATTTTTTTGCTCTGGCATTATTATTGATCTTTCAACTGTTCAACCTGATAAGCTTTACCATAACAAACTACAGTCGCGACACACTTTTGATTTGCTTGGTCATCATTTATCAATGCACAGCCAGTAAAAATAATCGCATTGGCCTGTTGCTCAAACGCGTTTCGTCGGGCTTGTGTTCTTGCTTCAATTTTATCAGGAAGGGCATGATGGCTCTTCGCTTGACAATTCTGCCCTTCAACCATGCCAATAAGTTTGTAACGACCTAAGAACTGGCTTTCATCTTCAACTACGTTAACTTGCGAATGACTATAGTAGTTTCTAAAATTTTCTTTATCTAAATTCGTTGAAAGAGAATATTGAGCAGAGCATGCGGATAGTGTTATGGCAGTAACAGCAAGTAATAGCTTATATTTAATACAATATTTTTGGTTTATTCTAATTACATTCATAAGTGCGTGTCTTATCTCTTTATCGTTATTTTTAATGGTGTTTGATTGCTGATCCAATACTGAAATAGTTGGTCAATAACTTTGCTTTGCTGTTTCATATTAAGCCAATTACGCATAAACAACTCAAAAGCTTGATCATTGTGATTAATTGGAAATGCCATTGAAAGAGGTGCCAATACAGGTTTAGGTACAATAACGGTGTACTCAGGGTGTAATAATGTCCACGCAGATGCTGCTGCTGCGCCAAATAACATACCATCAATATGTTGATACTTTTCTTTAAAGAATAACCTCGGAGTTGAAATTTCCCATGCCTTATTGTGAATAAAGTTGCGCTCTACTGCTTTTTGATAGAAAAAAGTTTCAGGAATACCAATAGTTAGATCTTTATTATCAATAATATTTGACCACTGCTTGAACTCAGCACGTCTCTCATCTTTCACAATAAAAGCGAGCGATTGTTGAGAATAAGGTACGGTAAGCGTGAATTTAATCATATTGTCAGGAATAACCGGAATGCCGGTGGTTATATCTAGGTAGCCCGATTGTAATAATACTTCAGCTTGATGGTGAAATATTCTCACGAATTCAACATTCACACCCAAATCAATGGCGAGTCGGTTCATGATTTCAATATCAAAACCGACTAACTTACCTTTATTATTATGAAAAGCATAGGGTAAATCATCTCTAAAGTAACCTATTCGAATGAACCCTCGTTGCTGAATACGTGTTAAAACAGGTGAGAATGAAGGTGTGGTATCCAAACTGCTGGGACTATTTTTTAAATAACTACTTTTAACATTATTAAATAAAAAGTCACGTTCAATAAATTTTGTATAACCTTGATATTGATGACTTATTGAGTCAAAACTAAAACGTAATGATAAAAAAGCTATCAGAGACACAAGTGGAATTATCGCTAAGTTACGTGCAAGAGAACGCCATTTTATCGTAAAGCGTTTTAGCATTGCCGTGGCTATTAATAAGGGTAGACAACTTGAAAATACCACTGAAAATATTGCACTTAATCGTCCACCAATGAGATTTTCAGCAACTAAGAAAAAATCAAACATAGCCCCTGACACATTAAATAATTCCAGTAAATTTTGCATGGCGAGTGTAGTGCTACCAAATAACTGTGGCAAACCAGCAACCGCTAAATTGATATGATCAGCAAAAGAAATATGTGCACCAGAGAACCAAGCGCCAAATAAGACGAAAAGTAATGCGAGTAGTTTGCCGCCAACCGGTAAACTAAAAGATATAGGTACAATAACTTCTGATATTCTTTCAAGATCACTGTCTTGTGGATATTTTTCTTTGAGTAATTTCTTAGTCTTCTCAACAATAACAGGGATCACTGAAAAGAAACTACCGGTAGCAAAAGCGGTGATCATAGGCTCTCGACATACTCGAACAATTTCTCGATAACCAAATGGGGTGATAGTTGCAACAACAGAGGGAACAATCACAAAACAGAGCAGAGTAACCAAAACACTAGCACTAATCATATAAACAACTAAACCATCTAACTGGCTAGCATCAAGGGTAGCAGCTGCACGCCAACCGATACAAAAAACACCCAATGGAGCAAATTTCATTATAAAGTTATTAATATTTGCTACAGCTTGTTGCAAGTTTGAAAGTACAAGTAATGTTTGTCTTTTTGATTTTAGTTGCATTAAGCCGAGGCCCATACAGATACTAAAAAAAACGACAGCTGGAACTAACGTATTTGCAAACGCATTGAAAGGATTGGCCGAAATAAACAGGTCAACCAGATTGAGTTCAGGTGCAATTTTTATGGTGTTAGCAGAATAAAATTCAGCGTTTTGCCAATCTGGAAAAGACAACGGGGTGCTAAAAATGAAAAAGAGGACGACGAGTATCATCATTATAATGATGAGCAAACTTTGCTTAGATATTTTTTTTGCTTTACTCGGCGTTAGTCCGCCAAGACCAACAATAAGTGAAAGTATAATATAAGGAAGGACCGTCATTTGCAGAGACGTGACAAACGCATTGGCAGTATTATCAATCACAGAGTATGTGGTTGAGAAGAAGTAGCCAATCAGTAAGCCAATAAACATGGCTGAAATAATCTGTACGGATAAGGGCGGTTTACTAAGCGACATATAAAAGTTTGTAATCTTAAGTTTTTACCATAGTAAATATTATAACTAACTATTTAAAAATTATAATAAAAATATATAAAGTTCTTTCATTTTATTTTACGCGGTTTTAGCAGCTAATTTAAGATAATAATTTAAAAGCTAACTTAGGTTATCTCAATTGGAATTACACCAAGTAGTACTTACAAAAAAGGCAGTGAAACATCACTGCCTTTGGTTAACTAGAACAATTGCTATTTAACACGCATGCCAGGCTTTGCACCGTCATCAGGGTTCAATACCCACAAATCTTTTCCGCCAGGTCCGGCAGCAAGCACCATACCTTCAGACATACCAAAACGCATTTTACGTGGCGCTAAGTTAGCAACCATTACCGTATGCTTGCCAATTAAATCTTCTGGTTGATAAGCTGACTTGATACCTGCAAATACTTGACGCGTTTCACCGCCTTCTTCTTTTGAATCAAGAGCCAGGGTTAAGCGTAATAACTTATCTGCTTTTTCAACATGTTCAGCGTTAATAATTTTGACAATACGCAAATCAATTTTTGCAAAGTCGTCAAATTGAATCTCTTCACTGATAGGATCAGAGCCTAATGGATCATTAAGTGCTGCGGTATTATCAACGACTTTTTCCTGTTTAGCCTTTTTCGCTTTTTTTGCAGGTTTCTCAGCTTCTTCTTTTGTGAGCAAATTGTCTTTAGATGCATCTGTCATCGCGTTAACTTTGTCCATATCAACACGCTGTAACAAGGCTTTGAACTTATTGATTTTGTGATCAGTAAGTAAAGTTTTATGGCCTTCCCAAATTAATTCATCATTTAAAAAGGCTGCCGTGCTGTCGGCTAATACAGGTAACACAGGCTTTAAATAAATCATTAGGGTGCGGAACATATTAATGCCTAAAGAACAAATATCTTGTACTTCTTGCTGTTTAGTTTCGTCTTTAATCAACTGCCAAGGTTCTTTTATCGCAATGTATTCGTTAACTTTATCAGCCAAAGCCATTATTTCACGCATGCCACGAGCAAAGTCGCGCGATTCATAATGAGCAGCAATTGAATCGCCTGCCGCCATTACTTCATCGGCCAACACTTGATCGTCTACATTAGCAGATAACATACCGTCGAAACGTTTAGTAATGAAACTTGCACAACGTGAGGCAATATTGACAACTTTTCCGACTAAATCTGAATTTACACGCTGAGCAAAGTCTTCAAGGTTTAAATCTAAGTCATCAATTTTATGGGTTAACTTAGCGGCATAGTAATAACGTAAATATTCTGGGTTTAAATGTTCTAAATAAGTGCGACCTTTAATGAAGGTACCTTTTGATTTAGACATTTTTGCGCCATTAACGGTAACAAATCCGTGAGCATGTACTGCGGTAGGCTTTCTAAAACCTGCGCCTTCAAGCATTGCCGGCCAAAATAAACTGTGGAAATAAATAATGTCTTTACCGATGAAATGATAAAGCTCGGCTTCTGAATCTAATTGCCAGAATTCGTCAAAGTTAATACCTTGCTTATCACATAAGTTTTTGAAACTGCCCATGTAACCAATAGGAGCGTCTAACCATACGTAAAAGTATTTACCTGGAGCGTTAGGGATTTCAAAACCAAAATAAGGAGCATCACGACTGATATCCCATTGCTGTAAACCAGATTCAAACCATTCTGCTAGCTTGTTGGCCATTTCATCTTGTAATGCGCCGCTACGCGTCCAATCTTCTAACATGTCGCTAAAAGCAGGTAAATCAAAAAAGTAATGCTCAGAATCTTTGAAAATAGGCGTGGCACCAGAAACAACAGAACGTGGGTTTAATACTTCGGTTGTTGAGTAAGTTGCGCCACACTCATCACAGCTATCACCATTTTGATCTTCTGCTTTACATTTAGGGCAAGTGCCTTTGACAAAGCGGTCAGGCAAAAACATGCCTTTTTCTGGGTCATACAGCTGAGAAATAACTTTAGTTTTAATATGACCTTTTGCATGTAAACGATTATAAATTTCATGAGCAAAAGCTTCGTTTTCTGGGCTATGCGTTGAATGATAATTATCAAAGCTAATATGAAAGTCAGCAAAATCGGCCATGTGCTCTTCGCGTACGCCGTTAATCATCTCTTCAGGTGTAACACCTAATTCTTGTGCTTTAAGCATGATAGGTGTGCCGTGAGCATCGTCAGCACAAACAAAATATGTTTCATGGCCACGCATGCGTTGGAAACGTACCCATATATCCGTTTGGATATGTTCAAGTAAATGACCTAAATGAATAGATCCATTGGCATAGGGTAAAGCACAGGTAACAAGAATTTTGCGTTTATTTTCAGCTTGTGATGATGACTTAGGTAACGACATAGAAAGTTTACATTTATTGGTGGTAATTATGGGGTGAATGGTACAGAATTTGTAGTCACTTTTCATCAATAATTATTGCTTAAACGCGATAAAGTACCTTTTAAAATGTTCTCAAAGATATTTTCCTCAAAAACAGTCTCTAGTGATACGCAACAAGCGCTTCTTGATACTTTAAAAAGTTATCGTAGTGACAATTTCCCCAACGGTATTTTATTTCCAAATCTTTGTCCTGAATTTACCTTAGAAAAAAGCAATATTGTAGTTATTAAATTAACATTACCTTTCCCATGTATAGGTGAAATTGAATTATTAAGTGAATTGCTTACTAAACAATTTGAACAAACGGTTAGATTTGATATTAGTTTCGATATACGTGCAGTGCGTAGCCACGAAATTACAGGTATAAAAAATATTATAGCCATCGCTTCTGGAAAAGGAGGTGTGGGGAAGTCAACTACCGCGGTCAATGTTGCCTATGCGTTGATAGCCGAAGGAAGTTCAGTCGCTATTTTAGATGCGGATATTTATGGTCCTTCAGTCCCTACCTTACTTGGTATGCAAGGCGAAAAGCCAAGTTCAGTAGATGGTAAATTATTAATCCCCATAGATGCAAATGGCTTAAGTGCAATGTCTCTTGGTTTTTTAGTGGATGAAAATGATGCGACAGTTTGGCGTGGTCCTATGGCAAGTAGAGCTTTTAACCAACTACTTAATGAAACTGATTGGCAAGGTATTGATTATCTCATTGTTGATATGCCACCCGGTACTGGCGATATTCAATTGACATTATCACAACAAGTACCTGTTGCCGCTTCTGTTGTTATAACAACACCACAAGACATAGCACTCGCTGATGCAATAAAGGGCATTGCAATGTTTGAACAAGTGAAAGTGCCGGTATTAGGTATTATTGAAAACATGAGTTATCACCAATGTGAAAATTGTGGTCATCACTCTCATTTGTTTGGAGAAGGAGGAGGGGAGCGTGTTGCGCATAAATATAACACTCAATTATTAGGGCAATTACCACTTGATGTCAGTATTAGAATGGATGCTGATAATGGCATTTCACCATTATTAACAGATAACACTAGTAACATTAGCCAGCAATACCGTAAAATAGCGCGAAATATTGCCGCTCAGTTGTATCTGCAACTAGATGCACGGAGTCCCAATACCGCGAGTATATTGATTGCCGATTAGTTTTCGTTGCTAATTCCCTAAATTTAAAGCATTAACGTAAGAAGAGCTGACATGAGATTGTGCGACAGAGATATAGAAACATCACTTGAAAATGGTGAAATTATTATTACACCTAAACCTGATACTAGTATGATTTCAGGTGTAAGTGTTGATATTCGTTTAGGAAATGAGTTCCGAGTTTTTCAAGATCACACGGCACCCTTTATCGACTTAAGCGGTCCAAAAGCTGAAATGCAAAAAGCAATGGATTCAGTTATGAGTGATGAAATTGTGATCCCTGATGGTGACGCTTTCTTTTTACATCCAGGTGAGTTAGCACTAGCCGTTACATATGAGTCTGTTACTTTACCTGATAACATCGTGGGGTGGTTAGATGGTCGTTCATCATTAGCACGTTTAGGTTTAATGGTTCATGTCACGGCTCATAGAATTGACCCTGGCTGGTCAGGTCAAATTGTTTTAGAGTTTTACAATAGTGGTAAGCTACCATTAGCGCTTCGTCCTAAAATGAAAATAGCGGCATTAAATTTTGAGACTATGTCTTCAAGCGCATTACGTCCTTATAACAAACGCGAAGATGCAAAATATAAAAATCAAACGGGCGCTGTTGCTAGCCGGATTAGCGAAGACGATTCTGCTAAAAGCTAAAAGCTAAAAGCTAAAAGCTAAATGCCGTAAGATGAGTAATGCATGTTACGGCTTTTTTGATCTTGTTATAAAAGTTATGCAGATTTGACTTGTTGTTTTTCAATTTTACTTATACAAAGTTTTAATGCATTTATAAGTTTTTCTTTATCATGGTATAGACTACCTGAAGCATTAGAAAGATCACAATGGATAACTGGCAAAATTGCTGATGTAACATTTTCATCATGACAAATCACACTGTCAATCGGTAAACAACCAATATTCTGTTTTATCCAATTGAGTTTTTCATCCAAAGAAAGCGCAGCAGCCGGACTCTCTTCAGCACCTAGATTCTCAATAAACACACAATGAGCAGAACTCGCTTGAATCGCTTTTGTAATGTCTCCCACTAGGAGAGGAGGAATAACGCTGGTAAGAAAGCTTCCAGGGCCTAATATAATCAAATCAGCAGAGGCAATGGCATCAATGCACAAAGGTAACGTTTTAACCAAAGGTGCTAATAATAATTTTTCTGGCATTATTGGCATTTTATCAACAGACAGCTCACCGACCTTACAGCGTCCTTTCGGATAAAAAGCCATTAAGTCGGTAGGTGTTTCAGACATCGGGTATAAGGGGGTTCTAACGCCTAATAAACGCCTAACCAGATTTATTGAATCAAGTGGTCGAGATTGTAATTGAACAAGAGCATATAAGATAAGATTACCTAAGTTATGACCTCCAAGTTCATCTTGACCATCAAATCTGAAATTAAATAATTGACTGCCTACAGAGTCTTTATCAACCAATAATGTCAAACAATTACGGAGATCACCCCAAGCAATAGAACTGCTTCGTTTACGTAATCGTCCCGTAGAACCACCATTATCTGTAGTGGTTACGATACCAGTTAACTTTTTTTGTAGAAAAGAAAGGGTAGATAGCACTCGGCCTAAACCGTGTCCTCCACCAATAGCTACAACATTTAGCTTTTCTAGCTGCATTAAAAATTCTTATAAACAGGTCATTAGTACAACTTTACTCTCAATTTTGTCATAAATAAACCATAAACCTTAATTTCAATGAGCTGCTATATATGTTTGTAAGCATACAGTAATGGAAATTACGTTTAATTAATAAATAATCCTTTAGCATTAGTAACATCAGTAAATGCATAAAAATGGTTTCATGAAAATTGGCGTTTGATAAATCACTGATTAAACAAAATTTAGTCAACTTGGCGCTTAAGTAAACACTTAAAGAAAAACTTTGAAAAAAATCACTTCTTATCTAAAATAAGGGTTGACAGTTTTAGGTCGGGTGCTTAGAATGCGCCTCGCTTTCAACGAGTGATTAATCATTTGTTTGGCAATGAATTTATAGCATATTAGGCCATGCTATTAATTTGTAAGCGGGGCTATAGCTCAGCTGGGAGAGCGCTTCGCTGGCAGCGAAGAGGTCTGCGGTTCGATCCCGCATAGCTCCACCAAGTTTTAATTTGTTTGAATGAATTAAATTTTATTTTGAGCAAAGTTGGTTTTAAGTTGGTTTTATAACTTAAAATAGAAAAGTTTACTTTTCACGATAGTATTTGTGTCCCTATCGTCTAGAGGCCTAGGACACCGCCCTTTCACGGCGGTAACAGGGGTTCGAATCCCCTTAGGGATGCCACTTATTTTTTTGTTTTCTGTATTGAGAAAGTTAAAATAAGTAACAGGGTATAACAAACTAGGTCTTGTTGTTTCCTTTGATGTGAAGTTTAACTTTACTCATAAAAACAAGGTGAGAACCTTGTCCGATGCTTTTCTAAAGTATTTGAACGTTGTTTATTCAATGTTTATTTATTTAATAGTTTTAGTGTCCCTATCGTCTAGAGGCCTAGGACACCGCCCTTTCACGGCGGTAACAGGGGTTCGAATCCCCTTAGGGATGCCACTTATTTTTTTGTTTTCTTTATTGAAAAAGTTAAAATAAGTAAACAGGGTATAACAAACTAGGTCTTGTTGTTTCCTTTGAAGTAAAGTTTAACTTTACTCATAAAAACAAGGTGAAAACCTTGTCCGATGCTTTTCTAAAGTATTTGAGCGTTGTTTATTCAATGTTTATTTATTTAATAGTTTTAGTGTCCCTATCGTCTAGAGGCCTAGGACACCGCCCTTTCACGGCGGTAACAGGGGTTCGAATCCCCTTAGGGATGCCACTTATTTTTTTGTTTTCTTTATTGAAAAAGTTAAAATAAGTAAACAGGGTATAACAAACTAGGTCTTGTTGTTTCCTTTGAAGTAAAGTTTAACTTTACTCATAAAAACAAGGTGAAAACCTTGTCCGATGCTTTTCTAAAGTATTTGAGCGTTGTTTATTCAATGTTTATTTATTTAATAGTTTTAGTGTCCCTATCGTCTAGAGGCCTAGGACACCGCCCTTTCACGGCGGTAACAGGGGTTCGAATCCCCTTAGGGATGCCACTTATTTTTTGTAACGAGTTTATTTAAAAATAGTGCTATAAGTGATATAAAAAAACCGACTTATGTCGGTTTTTTTATGCTTGATTTTTGAGGTTGTTTTTATGAGTATTAATGTGATGTTGGAGTCAATGGGTTGTAGTATCCACATCCAATGATATTATCGATTGTGGCTCACGCTAATGCTTTGTTATGATGTTAATAGAAAAAGATAGACCCTTAGCTAAATAGGTTAACTTTATTCAGCTGAGGGCTTTGTGATTACTTGTCAGGTTAGTTTTTCATCATCGCTAAGCTTTCTTCAGCAAAACCGACACCAGCTTCGTTATAGAAGTTAAATACTTTATCGACACCGTAAGTTTCAATTTTTCTTCGTTCATCATCAAATCGAGCGATAGCGGCAATTTTCCCTTTATAATTAGCATGTCTCAATTGCAGTGTTATATTTTTTATGTCTTGAACTTTAGGCAGGGCGAGTAAGATTAATTCAAGTTTCTCTATTTTTAAGTTTTCCCAAAAGTCTATATTTTCAGCATCACCACAATATGCTTTTACATCATTCTCGTTCAACCAAGCTATTTTATCTTGGTCTGCATCTAAACCCCAAACCTGACCTTGTGCTTGATTGTTTAAAGCTTTGTAAGCACCCATGCCAACTCGACCCATGCCAATAACCACGATCGGTGCATCGCAAGGTTGAGTGAAACTATCTTCACTCAGTTTATCTTGGTTTTCGAATTTGCAAATGAATGACTTATATTTAGTAAAGAATTCATGGGCAAAGTTATATGTGATATTTGTGATAATGAAAGATAAAGAAACAGCCAACGATAAAATAACGAGCCAATCGTTAGTTAACCACTCATTTTTTGTTGATAAAGAAGCGATGATTAAACCAAATTCACTAAAGTTGCTTAATGCTAAAGCGGTTAAGTAAGAGGTTCTCCCTCGTAGTTTGAATTGTGTGAACAGGAAAAAGAATAAACAAAATTTAACGGGAATTAAAAGCGTTAATAAGCTTGCCATCGCAAACATTTCCCACGTAGGTAATGCCGTGAAACCAATAGACAAGAAAAAGCCAATAAGAAAGAGATCTTTAAAGCCCATCAACGACTTATTAATTTCACTCGCTTTACTGTGTGAAGCTAAATACATGCCGACTAAAAGTGCGCCGAGGTCACCTTTAATGCTAACTAATTCGAAAAGTTCGTAAGCACCAAAAGCCAAAAAAAATCCCGTTAGCGGGATAAGCTCACCATGGCCAACTTGGTTTATAAGTTTATTTATTAATGGTTTAATAAAAAAGGCAATTAACAGTAGTAAAGCCCATAGAGTAGGTGATTTACCCGTTGCGACCACTAAGAATATAACTGCAATAATATCTTGTATCACTAATACGCCTACGGCTAATTTACCGTGACGAGTACGCATTTCACCATGGTCTTCCATAAGCTTAACAACACAAACAGTACTGCTAAAACTTAGTGCGAAAATGATCAAACCTATAGTGTAAAGTGATAAATCTGCGAAATAACCAATAGCCGCAATTGCGAATAATTTCAGTAATAAAGCCCCTAATAAAACCCAAGTAATGCTATGTGACAAACTACCTAGCCAAACTTCCGTTTTCAATAGATCTTTAACATTAAGCTTTAAACCTATGGTAAATAACATCAATGTTATTCCTAAGTTTGCCAATGTAGTTATACTATCGTCAGCTTGAAACCCTAAAAAGTGCAATAAAAATCCTGCGAACAAATAACCGATTGAAGGCGGCAATGAAATCGATTTTGCAGCCATGCCACAGACGAAAGCAAATAATATCCATATAAAGTCCATACTATTGCCCCATGATCCCCTGAAACTGTTTTGCTACAAAATCAGCAATAATCGGTTGAGCTTTAATATTTGGATGAATGCCGTCTTTTTGCATCAATGTTAAATCAGTTACCAATGGTTCAACAAAAAAATCTAACAAATTACTTTTCGTCTCAGTGGCCACATCAATGAAAACTTGTTCAAACATTTTGTTATAACGAGGCCCATAATTTGGCGTGATTTTAATTTTATAAAGTGTAACGGGGATATTCTTGGCTTGCGCGAGCTTTATCATTTGTAACAAATTATTTTTAATCTTCTTAGGAGAATACCCTCTAAGGCCGTCATTGCCTCCAAGTTCAATCACTAAATGGTCGACCTTTTCTTTTGCTAATATTCCCGGTAGTCTAGATAAACCGCCTGTTGTAGTCTCACCACTAATGCTAGCATTAGTGATCTTATAAGCACTTTTTTGCGTTATTAATTGTTTATTTAATAAATATACCCAGCCTTGTTTTTGTTTCATTCTATAACTTGCACTAACACTATCACCTAGTAGTAAAATAGAATGCTTGGCAGAACTGTTCGCCAACGTCGAAGAAGATGTAAAAGCTAAAGCGATAAAGCTTAAAAATATATAAATATAAATGGGATGTTTATTCATGAAGTCAAATTCCGAAGCCATATTAAAAGTAAGTGCGTTAACTAAATCTGTACAGTTAGATGAGAAAACTCTCGAGCTACTTCAACCTGTTCACTTAACGGTGAACACTGGCGAAACATTAGCAATAGTGGGTTCATCAGGTTCAGGTAAAACAACCTTGTTATCTATTTTAGCTGGCTTAGATTTACCTACATCAGGTGAAGTTTATCTTAAAAACCACCCATTACACCAGTTTAATGAAGAGCAGCGTAGCCAAGTTCGTGCGAATCACGTTGGTTTTATCTTTCAGCAATTTTTGTTGATTAGCAGTTTAACCGCGCTTGAAAATGTAATGTTACCTGCTGAATTAGCCAATTTACCTGATGCTAAAGAGCAAGGGTTAGCATTACTCGCTTCTGTTGGGCTTGCTGAAAGAGCTGAGCATTACCCCTCTCAATTATCGGGTGGTGAACAGCAACGAGTCGCTATTGCACGTGCTTTTATTACTAAGCCAGATGTATTGTTTGCAGATGAACCTACTGGAAACTTAGACACTAAAACGGGTATTCACATTGCGGATTTATTATTTCAGCTAAATGAAAAACATGGCACGACATTAGTGCTGGTTACACACGATCCTAAACTCGCTAAGCGTTGTCAACGCCAAGTTGAAATGGACAGTGGTGTTCTCCATGAAGCCCGTTTAGATAATGTTAATGTAGAAGAACTTTCAGCTGACATGAAAGTAGGTTAAGCATGAGTGAATTAATAGTAAAGCCTTCTAATGCATGGTTTAAGCAATCCTTACGATTATTACATCATGAATTTCGTCGTGGTGAATTAACAATAATCTTTTTAGCGATAGTACTTGCGGTAGGTACTGTGTTTTCGTTGACCGGTTTTTCGGAACAAATTAAACAAGCTATTATCAGTAACAGTGCAAATACCATTGCTGCTGATCGAGTATTAGGGTCTAGCAGAGAGATACCCACTGAATACCTTGATAAAAGTGAAAGTTTGTCACTCAAAGTTGCTACTAAAATTCTCTTAGATTCGATGGTGTTTTCAGGTGATAACATGTTGTTATCTGAGCTTGATATCATCTCTGAAGAATATCCTTTACGTGGTGAATTTCTGGTGAAAATGTCACTAGATCAAAAAGTGGCGACGTCTGTTGGTGCTCCAAAACAAGGTACTGCTTATGTCGAAGAAAGCATACTCAGTCGTTTGGATGTTAAAATTGGCGGCACGATAGAGGTCGGCGTTTTACCCCTAACTATTGCTGGCGTTATTGTGGATATACCAGATCGTTCATACCGAATGTTCGTTGCCGGACCTGCAATTTTTCTTAATATTAAAGATATAGAAAAGACTGAGTTAATAAAGCCTGGTAGCCGTGTATATCATCAATATTTGTTTGCAGGTGAACGAGATGATATTGAAGAATTTGAAACATGGATAAAGCCACAACTTAACGAATCTCAAAATTGGTATTCAGTGAAGTCTGCTCAAAATCGTTTATCAAAGGTATTAGACAGCTCAGAGAAATTTTTATCTTTAGCAAGTATGTTAGGTATTGTGCTAGCCGCGGTTGCTGTTGCGGTAGCAAGTAGAAGATACGGGCAACGCCATCAGCCTATGGTAGCGGTGTTTAAAGCGTTAGGAGCTTCTAAGTCACACGTTAAAAAGTTATACATGCTCCACTGGGGCTTATTAAGTTTGATCAGTATCATCGTAGGGCTTGTTGTCGGCTATTTATTGATGATTGCAGGTGTTAGTGCTATTGAGAGTTATTTGTCATTAGATGAGAGCCAGTTAACGTTTAAACCTTTTATTACAGCGGTAATAACAGGTCTACTTTGTTCTATTGCATTTGCTGTTCATCCCATCACTGAATTGATTTCAACCAAACCACTAGATGTTATTCGAGGTTTTAAACAAAATGCTTTACCACGTTTTGGTTGGCATCAACTCATTCCATTACTGGCACTTTTCGCTTTATTGATGTTGTTTAGTCGAGACATAATAATGAGCTCTTCATTATTGCTCGGAGGTATAGTGGTTTCAGGTGTTTTATTGCTACTTGGGCGATTGATCATGGGAGCAGGGCGAAGTGCTGGCGCGAAAGCTGGTAAAGCTTGGCATTTGGCCTTGGCAAACTTAAAGCGCCGTGCAAATGAAAACAGTGTGCAATTAGTCAGTTTTACTATCGCAATTCAATTATTACTCTTAATAACGGTAATGAAAAGTTCAATTGTCGATGAATGGCAATCCCAGTTTCCTGAAAACACACCTAATCATTACTTACTTAATATTGCCAATGAAGAAGTTGCACCACTTCAAGATTTTGCTAATGAGTTGAGTATCGATAACCAAGGGTTTTATCCTATCTTTAGAGGTCGTTTATCTGCGATCAACGGTGAAAAAACAGTCAGCTTTGACGATGATGATGACGTTGATAAAAGTGATAACGACAAAGATGAAAGTATAAAAGAATCATCAATTGAAAATGAATCTAAACAAGATGACAAAGAAAAGCCAAAAGGACGTAAAGGGGCTGGTCGAGAGTTAAGCTTAACATGGCAGGCGCAACTGCCCATGGCCAACGAAATTATCGAAGGAGAATGGTGGGAAGAGAGTGATGTTTCACCACAAGTATCTATGGAAAGTGGTGTCGCTGAACGCTTAGAAATAAAATTGGGCGATGAACTAACTTTTACCTTAGGAACAGATGAGTTTACTGTACCTGTTACAAGTCTTCGTGAAGTTAACTGGAAAAGTAGACAATTAAATTTCATCATGATTTTTAATGAAGCAGCAGTTAGTGGCATAGACACAACTTCGATTTCCGCTTGGATGGTGCCAGAAGAAAATAAAAATCAGGTTTATCGATTCCTAAGTCAATACCCTACCGTGTCAATTATGGATTTTGGCTCGCTTATGAAGCAGCTAACTAAAATGATTGAACAAGTATCGATAGCGATTGAACTGATTCTAGTTTTAGTTGTGTTAGCGGGAAGTCTAGTCTTGGTCGCTCAAGTTCAAGCCAGTATGGAAGAACGAGAACGCGAACTTGCGATATTACGCACCTTGGGGGCTAAAGGGGCATTACTGAGAAATAGTGTGTTGTTTGAGTTCATTGCTCTTGGCGCTGTCGCTGGTTTAATGGCAAGTATTGCGATGGAAATTGCGGTGTTTTTCTTACAAACACAGGTTTTCGATATGTCAGCAAGCTTCCATTTCAGTTATTGGCTCGTTGGTATCTTTGCGGGTGCTAGTTTCGTAGGGCTTATGGGAATGCTGAGTTGTTGGCGATTATTGAAATTATCAAGTGTTACATTGATTAGACGAACAATGTAATAGGAGTTAACAATGCTTTAAATTTTCACCTCTGAAACACAAAAAAATGTCAGAGGTGAATTATTAATAAGAAAATTATAGCTTAAGTTTATCGACACTCAATTTAAATTTCCGTTATAGTTGTTGTCAAATTACGTATAACAAAGACAAGTTAACACTATGGGATTAATAGAAAAATCAAGTGGTGCAGCAAAAATTTTGATGGTAACCGCTGCACTTTTTGTTGTTTTTGCAGGTATTAAAACGGCAGCTAATATTCTAGTTCCATTTTTACTTTCTGTTTTTATCGCTATTATTTGTAACCCGCTTATTGCACGGGCAAGTCGTTATAAAATACCCAAAGTGTTAGCTGTGCTGCTCGTGATAGCCTTATTTGTTGTCATTGCTCTTTCACTTGCAGGTTTAGTTGGAAAATCCCTTACCGAACTTTCGCTATTACTGCCGGAATATCGTGAACAATTAAAGGATCAATTTGTTTGGTTAACCGAGCGACTTGCAGAAAAGAATATTATTATATCTTCAGCTTTGCTCATAGAGTATTTTGACCCCGCTGCTGCAATGGGATTAGCCGCTGACATGTTAAGTGGATTAGGCAGTGTGATGGCTAATTTGTTTCTTATTATTCTTACCGTCATCTTTATGCTTTTTGAAGCATCGACTTTACCTAAAAAACTACATTTTGCATTAGCGGATCCAGATATGCGTTTAAAGCAAATTGATCGTTTCCTTATCTCTGTAAATAATTATTTGGCCATAAAAACGTTAGTGAGTATTGCGACAGGTGTGATCGTTTCGCTAATGCTCTGGGCATTTGGTTTGGAGTTTTATTTACTGTGGGGGGTTCTTGCTTTTCTGCTTAATTATATTCCCAATATTGGCTCTATTATAGCTGCAGTCCCTCCTATGTCATTAGCGGTATTACAGCTAGGAGTACCTGAGGCAGGTCTTATAGGTTTAGGTTATTTCATTATCAATATAGTAATGGGAAGCGTCATAGAACCGCGTTATTTAGGTAAAGGGTTAGGGCTCTCAACCTTAGTTATTTTTCTCTCTTTAATATTTTGGGGATGGTTATTAGGTTCAGTGGGTATGTTATTATCAGTACCACTAACGATGATTATTAAAATTGGCTTAGAAAACTCAGAAGAAGGTCGTTGGTTTGCTATTTTATTGTCAGGTGAAGATGATATTAATGAACCTGATAAGATTGAGAACTAAGCCTTTTTTTAAATAACTTTAC
>Ga0209396_1001354_pt1 | contig 27349 bp, 23 predicted proteins | sample GOMGulsemesocosm_6_FD_184638 | JGI IMG/M metagenome (GOLD analysis project Ga0209396, IMG submission 184638) | Methane-oxidizing microbial communities from mesocosms in the Gulf of Mexico - GOM8C Gulf of Mexico (SPAdes) (version 2) | ecosystem: Environmental > Aquatic > Marine > Cold seeps... | reverse complement strand
ATCCCATACCGAACTCAGAAGTGAAACGATTTAGCGTCGATGGTAGTGTGGGGTCTCCCCATGTGAGAGTAGAACATCGCCAAGCTTTTATTCCGAAAAACCCCAAGTACTATTAAGTGCTTGGGGTTTTTTCGTTATGGCAGGTTAAAAGGCGATGCTCTTTCTCAAAGGGGAGATCAAAAATGGCCTTCGCCAAGCTTAACAAAGTTGTGTTGTACAGAAGATCATTTTTACACTGTTAATATTTTTACCATCGTAATAGGTTATATTCACTTGATTCTGGCTAACCGCTAACCGCTAACCGCTAACCGCTAACCGCTAACCGCTAACCGCTAACCGCTAACCGCTAACCGCTAACCAAGCTTTAATAACGTTACCTAGTACTAGAATCTATTCGGCACAGCTCATAAATTTGAATATTGAAACATACGCTTGTTATATGCACGTGCTGTCTTTGCATGGGGAAGTCAATCCTGTAAATTAGCGGCTAAACACTGTTATATGCAGAACATTAAAAAGGACAAGTGAAAGTAAATGGTTTTTTCAAACACCCTTCAAGCTTATGAGACTGAACGACAAATCCACCGTATTTTGGTTATGCATTATTTAGAGGGATTGAAGCAATCTGAAATTGCCTCTTTAATGAATTTATCAACCGCCCGAGTTAATAGATTGATAAAACAAGGTCGAGAAAAAGGTATGGTTGATATAAAGATAAAATCGCTATACCAGCCTTTGTTAGAAGTAGAAGCTCAAATAAAACAATTAGGCTCAGTACAGCAAGCGATGGTTACTCCGACAGTATCTGATAATCCAGAAGTTGTTTTGCAAACAGTCGGTGAAGCTGCTGCCACTGTGCTACTAGAAAATCTCAATGATGGGGATATTATATGTATCAGCGGAGGTAAAGGTGTTAGCGCAGTGGTTAATGCTTTAAAACCAAGTCGAAAATATGATATTAAAGTGGTTCCCGCAACGGGGTGTGTCCAGGGAAAACACTACACCGACGTTAATCACGTTGCGACACAGATGGCAGAGAAATTAGGGGGTAGGGCATACCAAATACATGCTCCTTTATTTGCAGAAAGTATTGATCAGAAAGAAATGCTTGAGACGATAGGCTCTGTTCAAGAAATAATGGAGCTTGCTCGCAAAGCGACCATTGGAATTGTGGGTGTTGGCTCTATTTTAGTTGGGGAGTCCAGTTATTATGACTTGCACCCCATGGTAAAAGGCGATCAAAGTGAAATTGTTGAAAGTGGTGCCGTGGGTGAGCTGCTAGCGCATTTGTTAGATGATAAAGGCGATGTTTGCAGTTATGAATTGAATTCAAAGCTTGTAGCAATTAGCCCCGCTGATCTGGCCAAAATACCCCTTACTATTGCTGTAGCATCTGGGGTTAATAAAGTGGCGCCCATTTGTGCTGTACTTCGCGGAAATCATATCAATGCGTTAGTTGTCGATGAAACAACCGCTAACAGTGTTGTACACACCCTTAAATTAAATATTTAATCTCAGTTGGTTAAATAATCTTTAATCTAAGTTGGTTAAAAGTACAGCAACGAGAAGTGTAGATGTTAAATCCATTGTATTAAGCAGGTTTTCATCTACCAATCACTTGTAATCGCGTTCAATAATTCCCTTAGTGTAGCGTTTTATCCAAGTAAGACGGTATGCAACTGTAAAGATGACAAGGAAGCCACTGGTATAACTTTTAATACATATTAGAGTTAGGGCTCTATTAAATTAATATCACTTTGTTGCGCCAGTCCCCATTTCTCTCTTAAATTTAGCATGTTTCTGATGTCTTTTACGGGTAGGGCTTTTTCCCCCCCTAATTGCTCTACAAGGGAACATATTTCAGCTGTCTGTTCCATTATTTCTAGCTTTGCACATGCTTCCCACAAGTCTTTTCCCGCTACAGTAACACCATGATAAGGCAATAAGACACAATCATGATTTAGCATTAGACGACCCACTTCTCTTCCCAGTTCGTCGGTCGTTGGCGTTTTATAGTTTGCGATACCAATATCTCCTAAAAATAACATAGCTTCCGTTAAGACCTGTGGACGAATCTTTTTTCCTGCAACACTCATTGCTACGCAAAATGATGGATGTGCATGTACGACTGCTCCAACATCTGGTCGGTTCTTATAAGTCTGCAAATGCATGGATGTTTCAGAAGTGGCATGCAACTCTTTATTTTCAAAGGTGTGAGGCCCTACTTTATTCCCCTTCTCATTGACAATGATTAGTTGATTAGGTGTCAATCGTTGTTTAAAAAATAACGAGGGGGTTATAAGAAATTTCCCTTGGCTAAGTTTGGCAGAGATATTTCCTGCAGGCCCACAAATTAATCCTTTTGCATACATCATCCGGGCAATTTCGCACATCTCTAGGCGTAGTTTTTGCTCATGCATATTATAAATACCCTCTTAAATTAGCCCACTTTCTATGATAAAGAGGGCTGGTCAACACACGGCGCTTTGTAAACTGTCATAAATTCATCATATTCGTTCTTGCTGTTGCTGTTGATCTTGGATGATTATCAAAATGATGTCAGACTCTGGTTTTCAGTGGTTTAATCATAGCCGTAGAACCATTTAGTCTCTCCTTGGTAAATGTTGTGAAGGCTGTGGTTGGTGTTACTGGGTATAAAGACCTCATCACCAGGGTTTGCAATAAACGCTTCCTCAGCAACTTGTATATTCAATTGTCCCTCTAAGACCATAACTAGTTCATTAGTCTGATGAACAAAATCTAACCATTGTTGGCCAGGGACATCATTGTAAATATCACAACTAAACCCTCTCTCCTTCCAGTTATCGGCTACGTTTCCCGCATTTATTGGCAGCTTAAATTTATCTTTTGTAAGAAAGCTCATCTTATTCCCCGTCATCTAGTGAATATATAATAAATCGGTACACCTCAATACGCCTTTAACGACTTTAAAAATCCTTCACCTTCCCGTTAGGCTATTGCAAAGGTTTATTTTTTCCTACATTAGCATCTATTTGTGCGCATTTTTCCACCGCTATTTTGATATGTTTGTTTTTTTATTAATAAAAAGATACAAAATGTATCGTTTTGGCGTTGACCTGTTCCGATAAAATAATTATATTACAGAAAGTAAATATATTTCAACAGGTGAAATATATTTACTTTCTTTGTCTTAATGTGTTCTGCACATTCAACCTCAGTATTATTTGGGGTGATCAAGTAAAGAAATAAATCAGAAAACTCTATTGACAGAGTTTGATGAATTGAACTATTGTCGAGCGATTGAAATATAAATCGCACAGTGAAATAAATTTTTGATCGATTGGTTGATAGTAGTATGAGTCTAGCCAGAGAATACAATTACAATAAATAATGGAGAGAATAATGAAACCGATGAATTTGAACAGACCTTTTAGGAAAGGTTTTTTTGCTATATCGCTTATTATGGCGACCAGTTTGACAACAATAGCCCAGGCAGATGGCGAGCGGATTGCTTTCTTTGTGTCCGATCTATCGAATGTTTTTCACCAGTCACAAGCTGTTGAAGCAAAACGCTACGCTAAAGAGAAATACGGTGCAGAAGTGGTTGTTTTTGATGGTAAAGCTGATTCTGCTGTAATGACTCAGAATGTCGACCAAGTGGCTGCAGGCGCATTTGACGGCGCATCACTGCATATTTGGGATGGTGAGGCCGCTACACCTGGAGTGAAAGAGGCGCTTGGTGAAAATATCGCAATGACGTCATTTTTTAGCCCAATTACCGACACTGGTATCCCTACGGCACGAAGTGATGAAGCTGCAGTTTCTTTCGACATGGGGGCTCAAATGGCCAAGGCTTGGAAAGAAGCGCATCCTAATAAGCCCATCGTCATGGTGCAGCTTGGTTGGCCAAATCACACAGAGGTCAACTCCGGTCGTACTAACCCATTTGCAAAAGGTGTATTTTCAGTCGATCCTGATGCAAAAAACTTAGGGGCTTTAGATTCTAGTGGTGGTCAGGAAGCTGCTAAGCAGATCATCGTCGATTTATTGACACAACAACCTGACGTTAACATTATATACTCAGAAGCTTCAAACCTAACTGTAGGTACTATGGCAGGCCTATCCCAACTGGGTCGTGGTAAATTCGACAATGGTAAGCCATTGACCGAAATCGTCGCAAGTGTTGATTTCGACTCCGTCGAAAATACGCTTATTTATAGTCCTAATTCAAGCCTGAAATTATCAATGGGACTTCCCCCTGTTGAAACAGCACAGGGCCGCATCGATCTTGTGATGGATGTTATCAATGGAAAAATTGCTAAAACAAGCAATACTTCAGAAGAGTTTTTCTCTAAGGCATATACCATTTCATATTGGACATTGCCTGTATTAGAAGCACAAGATTGGCTGAAAGCTCAGTTTGGTGAAATCTAATTAAACTTGGTGGCGGCATAAAATCAGTGATTGGTTGTCGTCCACCTGACTTAAATAGAGCAAGTTTGTGAGGATTTAAATCCTTTCCCCCTCAAAATAAAAATAACAATTCAGCATAATCGTGATTAATTTTTCGGTATTGATCTGAATGATTCGAGGAGAAATAAATTTGGCTAGTCAGCAGCAATCACCCGTCCTCTCAATAGAAGGTCTCATCAAAGACTATCCCGGTGTTAGGGCTGTAGATGATGTTAGCTTCTCAATCGAGAGTAGTACTGTTCACTGCTTAATCGGTGAAAATGGTGCCGGTAAATCCACGTTGATAAAAATGCTAACCGGGGCGTTACAGCCCACCCAAGGGGTTATGAAAATAAATGGGTTGACCTATACGCCAACATCAACTCAAGATGCTCGCGACAACGGTGTTGCCACTTTGTTTCAAGAGCTGCATGTAGTTGATGAGCTTAGTGTTTTGGAGAATTTGACACTGGGCATGGAACAGAGCCGGTTTGGCTTTTTAATCAAATCAGGCCTAGAAGAGCGTGTTATTCACACACTGGCTACAATTGAGCCTACGATAGACCCAACGGCAAGGGTTTCATCATTAAGTGTCGCACAAAAACAAATAATCGAGATTGCCCGGGCCGCTTCGTCAGGCGCTAATGTGATTATCATGGATGAGCCGACAGCGGCGTTGTCAGAACGAGAAGTCGAGCGTCTATTCACTGTGATTAAAAGACTGAGGTCACAGCATGTCACAGTCATTTATATCTCTCACAAACTTGATGAGATACTTGCTCTGGGTGACGCAGTTACAGTACTGCGAGATGGAAAACACATTGTGACTAAGCCGCTGAGTGAGGTATCTGGTCGTCCTGAGCTCATTGATATGATGATCGGTCGCACAGTATTTGAAAGTTATACGCCGAGAAATACGATGAGTGGAGAGGTTGTTTTGTCGGCAAAAGGGTTGTCGAACGCGCTGTTAAACAATGTTTCATTTGATATTAGAAAAGGGGAGATTGTTGGTTTTTACGGCCTGGTTGGCGCGGGAAAAACAGAAATTGCACGAGCGCTATTTGGCGCAGACGAAGTATCTGGCACGATTGTTTTCAAAGGGGAGTCAGTGGGAAATTCTCCCAAGGAAGCGATCGCAGCGGGAATCGCTCTGGTGCCTGAAGAGCGTCGAACGCAAGGCTTATTCACGCAGTTAACTATCAGGGAAAATATTCCGGTAATGAATCTTCAAAGCATGTCGAATAACGGCCTCTACCGCTTGGCGCAAGAGCAAAGCATTGCGCATAAGTATGTAGAGCAACTTAGCATTGCTACTAATTCCATTGAAAAACACACCGAAAAACTTTCTGGTGGGAATCAGCAAAAGGTAGTTGTCGCGAAATGTCTATTTTCCGAACCCGATTTATTGCTGCTAGATGAGCCTACAAGGGGGGTCGATGTAGGAGCCAAAACAGAGATCTATGACATCATTAAGAACTTGGCTGATAAAGGAAATTCAGTGGCCGTTTTTTCTTCAGAGCTCGAAGAAATTTTGGGCATATGCGATCGTGTCTTTTTACTTTACTCAGGGTCACTAGTGTCTGAATTTATCAATGGTCCAGACATAGACATCAACAATATCCTCAATCTTGTCACTGGTGGGAATCAAGGAGTTACCCAATGAATGTACCCGTTCATATCAAGAGTATTCCGTCAAATAAAAAGCATTTAAGTGACCAAATGTATATTACATCTCTGGTTGCTTTGGTGGCGATTGGGTTATTTTTGATCGCTTCATTGTTTGTACCAAATTTCTTTCAATTTCAAAATATGCTTAATCTGGTCACCAATAACTGGGCAGTAATTTCTCTTGGAGTAGGGGTCTCTTTTTTATTAGTATCGGGAAATTTTGACCTGTCAGTGGGCGGCATTGTTGCCTTGTCAGGCGTGTTGTCCGTTTGGCTTGCACAATCCATTGGTAGTCCCAATGCTTTGGCATCGGGTTTAGGGCTTCCGTATTGGTTAGCGCTGTTGGGTGCGTTTGTTGGTGCGCTGGCGATTGGTGGGCTAAATGCACTGTTTGTCGTTAAATTTCGAATTCCCTCTATTATCGTCACACTGGGAACGATGATGGTTGCGCGTGGTATAGCACAAGTTATTACTCAAGGTTCACAGCGAAATACCAATTTACCTGAGGAGTTTGGAGTATTGGGTAATCTAAAAGTGTTCGGAACTTCGATGCAGTTTCCTGTTTTATTTATGGCATTACTATTGCTCTTAGCCATATTAATCGAGCGGAAAATGGTTTTTGGTCGTTTAACCTATTGGATAGGCGCAAACCCTGTAGCGTCTAAGTTATCAGGTATCGATAACGCGAAACATATCACTTGTTTGTATCTTTTTAGTGCGGGAATAGCAGGGGTGGTAGGGATTCTTCTTTCATCAGAGTATCAATCAGGATTCTCAAATCGCGGCTTATTAATGGAATTCGATGCGCTAGTGATTGCATTGTTGGGCGGTATTGCCATCGCTGGAGGATTTGGTTCGGTCATTGGGATGTTTTTTGGCGCGATTATTCTAGCGGTAGTTACTTCAGCTGCGACCGGATTGACCTTGTCGCCAGATTGGCAATACATCCTTAAAGCGTTAGCTGTCTTCCTGGCTATTGTGGCTCAAACCTGGGCGCTTGCCCGTCGAAATAAATGAAAACGGTGAAAAACATGTCTAAATCAACGACGCCTGAGATTGCTTCGTCTGCAGTGAGTGGCCAAATCATCTCGTTCTTGCGCAATTATTATATTTACTTTGTGCTGCTCGCGATAGTCGTGCTATTGAGCCTGACAAATCTTGATCGATATGAATTATTTGAGCGTGGGAATTTTTTATATGAAAAAAACATCATAAACATTCTGCGGGCGTCGGCTCCCATTCTTATGTTAGCGGGCGCTTTCACTTTATTGATGGTGTCGGGATACATCGACCTTTCAGTCGGCAGCACCATGGGGTTAAGTGCTGTGATTTATGCTCTGCTGGCAATCAATGGCATGCCATTTTTACCCGCTTTTGCCATCACAGCTTTGTGCGGCGCTTTACTTGGCGCATTCAATGGCCTACTGGTGGTCAAGTTCAAAATAACCCCGGTAATAGCAACTTTAATTACCTTGAGCCTTTTTAAAGGCATTGCACTGCTACTGGTAATGGATGGAGTATCGGCGGTTAAGTCTATGGGCAACTTAAAAATGCCCAGCTGGTTTAATGATTTTGGGCGAGAGGGAGTATTACTGGGATTGCCGATGGCTTTTTGGGTCGCGGTAGTGGTAACCGCTTTTCTTGTAGTACTGCAAAATCGCTCATTACTGGGTAAATACGCAGCGGCTACTGGGGGAAACCCTACCGCGGCTAAGCTATCTGGGATTAACACCTCAAAAGTTGTCTTTGTTCTCTACGCCATAGTAGGTGTTTGTGCAGCTCTAGCTGGTATGGCACGGGCTAGTTTTATGTCGTTAGGTGATCCGCTTTCCGGAGACGGTATGGAGCTTACCGCGATTCTAGTGGTGTTAATTGGTGGCACGGCATTTAGTGGGGGTGAGGGCAAGGTACTGCGCTCATTCATTGGTGCATTGATTATTATGACCATAACAATGGGAATGTTAACGCTAGTCCCCGCTTATTATCAGACGCTTGTGATCGGTGCAGTACTGCTCGCGGCAGCGGCATCAAACCACTTGATTAGTAGAAAAGAGCATGGCTCTTAAGCCTTAAGAGAACATAGACAAACGAGTTTGACGTTCTGTAAATACGGGCGTTAAGCGATGATGAAATGGTTGAGTCAGTAGAAAAAATGGGATTTTACAGGGGAGAAATGAATAAAGTGGCCTTTTCAAGCAATCTTCACGCCTATGAGACAGAGCGAGAAATTCACCGCATTTTGGTTATGCATTTTGTAGAGGGGTTGAAGCAGTCACAGATAGCTAGCCAAATGAATTTATCGACGGCGCGTGTCAACAGGTTAATAAAACAGGGACGGGAAAAAGGCATGGTGGAAATTAGCATCAAGTCTCAATTTCAGTCGTTATTAGATGTTGAAGAACAACTTAAAAGGGCGAGTTCAGTACAAATGGCCATGGTGACTCCGACATTGTCAGATAATCCTGAAGTTGTTCTGCAAACAGTAGGTGAAGCGGCGGCCTCTCTATTGTTAGAAAATATTAAAGACGGAGATATCATTTGTATTACTGGTGGTAAAGGCGTTAGCGCGGTAGTTGAGGCGCTAAATCCAAGTCGCAAATATGATATTGAGGTAGTACCTGCAACTGGCTGTGTACAGGGAGAACATTACACGGATGTCAATCATGTAGCGACAAAGATGGCAGAGAAACTAGGGGGTACAGCCTATCAAATACACGCTCCCCTATTTGCTGAAAGTATCGAACAAAAAGAGATGCTTGAGAGTATCGGGTCCGTTGAAAGCATTATGGAACTCGCTCGTAAAGCGAGTATTGCGGTTGTCGGTGTAGGTTCAATTTTGATGGGGGACTCCAGTTATTACGACTTGCACCCTATGGCAAAAGACGACCAAAAAGAGATTGTAAATAGTGGTGCTGTGGGTGAGCTTTTAGCACACTTGCTGGACAAAAAAGGCAATGTTTGCAGCTACAAATTAAATTCAAGACTGGTGGCAATCAGCCCGCAAGCACTGGCTAAAGTCCCATTGACTATCGCGGTGGCGTCAGGCGTTCATAAAACCAATTCGATTTGTGCGGTTTTACGTGGCGATCATATCAATGCACTGGTTGTCGACGAAACGACGGCCAACAGCGTTATTGCTGCGCTTTAAAGCAGAGTGTAGATCAATAATTTAGTCAAAATAAAGTAGTGATAGATATTGGACGGTTATCGTCAAATCAACAGTAAAAATACAGGAAAACCAACATGACGCAAGTAACAAAAATGCAAGCAATAGGTTTTGAGTGTTCCTTAAAGATAGATGAAGAAAACAGCTTAATATCTTTCGAAGAGGATTTTCCGAGTGCTTTGCCGCTCGATGTTATCGTTAAGGTCAATGCAGTGTCTGTTAATCCAGCAGATGCAAAAGTGCGTATTCGTTCGGCGTGTGATGCGCGTTTAGACGCTCCAAGAATTATCGGCTTTGATGCAGTGGGTGAAGTTATCACTGTGGGTACGTCAGTGGTCGACTTTTCTGTTGGTGATCGTATTTATTACGCAGGTGATGCCTCGCGCCAAGGCTCGAACGCAGAATATCAAGCGGTTGATTCGCGCATCGTGGCACTGGCACCAGAAAAGCTTAGCGATGCCGAGGCTGCGGTTTTACCTTTAACATCGCTAACGGCCTATGAAGCGCTGTTTGAACGCTTAAACATATCTAAAACAGCGTCGGGAAAGACATTGCTGATTATTGGCGGAGCGGGTGGCGTAGGGTCTATTGCGACGCAAATTGCCAAGCACTTTACCCACTTAACGGTGATTACTACGGCATCGAGACCACAATCAATTGAGTGGGCCAAGAAAATGGGGGCTGACCGAGTCGCTGACCATCGTGATTTAATCAATTCAGTTAGACTGCAGGGTTTTGAGACGGTCGATTATATTTTTAACACCGCAGACACTATAGGACATTGGGATGCTATGGCAGAACTTATAGCGCCACAAGGCATGATCTGTTCGATTGTAGAATTTGCAGGTAGCGTTGATTTGAATAAGCTGCAGGGAAAGTCCGCAGGGTTTGTCTGGGAGCTAATGTTTACAAAATCAGCATTTGCCACCGCTGATCTCTCTTCTCAGGGAGATATCTTAAAGGAAATTGCCGCTTTGATGGATAACGGCGTTTTAACAACAACTTTGACTGAAACATTGTCTGGCATGAGCGTGAATACACTAAAAAGCGCACATAAGAAGATAGAAAGCGGTGCCACTGTCGGAAAAATTGCCATTCAATATTAAATGTTTAGCGCGTAAATAAAAGTGTCGCCAGAATAGGAGAATCACGACCATGAAATACAGAAAATTGGGTAGTAGTAATATAGAGACATCTGTCATTGGATTGGGCACTTGGGCAATGGGCGGTTGGATGTGGGGAGGCACTGATGACAGAGCGTCTATCGCCGCGATTCATGGCGCCTTGGATCATGGTGTTAACTTAATCGACACTGCGCCAGCTTATGGTTTAGGTAAGGCAGAAGAGGTAGTCGCAGAGGCGATCAAAGGTAGGCGAGATGATGTGGTACTGGCAACCAAGTGTGGTCTAGTCTGGGATGACAATCAGGGAGAGTATTTCTTTGACGAAGAGGGGAAGCCTGTTTATAGGTTCTTAGGAGAGCAGTCTATTCGAAAAGAACTGCAGGCGAGTATGCAGCGTTTAGGTACAGATTATATTGATCTCTATATCACGCACTGGCAGGACCCAACCACCCCGATTGAGGAAACAATGGAGACTCTTTTAGCGCTTAAAAAAGAAGGAAAAATACGCGCTATTGGTGTTAGTAATGTATCAGCCTCTGAGCTAAAGCAGTACTTGGCGTGTGGTCCGGTAGATGTTATCCAAGAAAAATACAATATGCTTGATCGGGAAATAGAAGGAAAGTTACTGCCTATCTGCGGTGACTATAATACCAGCGTATTGAGTTACTCTTCATTGGCTCAAGGCATTTTGTCCGGGAAAATAGGACCAGATCGTCAATTTAGCGGTGACGATCAACGGCTCAATGACCCACGTTTTAGCCTTGAAAACCGAATCAAAATACAGTCATTATTGGAACAAATTGAACCGATGGCCAAGTCTTACAACATCAGTATTGCACAGCTTGTGATTGCCTGGACAGTCGCTCAATCGCCATTGATGTTCGCGCTTTGCGGGGCGAGAAATTTCCAACAATCCGCTGAAAATGCAGCAGCCGGTGAAGTGCAGCTAAGCTTAGCTGATACTTTGCAGATAACGGCCGCCGTCGATGACTATTTGCAGTAGATTAGCGCTAAGTCCGACAGACTCCTAGCGCCTTCAAGCTCTATACCTATACACCATAAAAAATAGGAGGCTCTCAGCAGCCTCCCTGAAGTCCCCTTGTCAAAAATTTAGAGTAGTTAAGTATTATGAAAACGAATAATCGGCAAGCATTGCTGCATCGATTAAAGAAAAAAACCGCCTATTCAGTAGTGGTGATCGGTGGCGGAATCAATGGTATTGGATTGTATCGTGAACTCGCAATGCAGGGCGTCGATGTATTATTAGTAGAGCGAAATGATTTTTGTGGCGGCACCAGTTCAGCCCCATCACGGATGATTCACGGTGGATTACGCTACTTGGAAAATGCCGAATATGAGCTAGTACGGGAATCGTTGCGAGAGCGAAATCTATTATTAAAAAATGCCCCCCATTATGTCTCACCTCTAGCGACGACTATTCCTATCTACTCGTGGTTTGGTGGTCTATGGGAAAGTGCGCTACGCTTTTTAGGTCTATCGGACAAGCCCTGTAACCGCGGTGCTTTGGTCATAAAAATGGGCTTATGGTTCTATGATATTTTGACTGCAAGCCAAAGGGTGATGCCTAAACATCGCTATAACAGTGCAAAAAGCACGGTTCAGCGTTGGCGAGGAATAAATACCGATGTGGTCTGTAGTGCCACCTATTACGATGCTTGGATAAGTCATCCTGAGCGCTTAGGTTTGGAAATGATCTTAGATGTGCAAGCGCAATTTGAAGGTGCGCTGGCATTAAATTATATGAGTTTAGAGAGCTGTGAGGGAAGTACACTTGTCCTTAGAGACACGCTCACAGGCCAAGAAAATAGTATTAGTGCTCAAATTGTCGTTAACGCGGCAGGGCCATGGATCGATTTCACCAATCATAAAATGCGCTTCAAATCAGAGGTCATTGGCGGCACTAAAGGATCGCACCTGATCATCAATAATGCAGCCTTGTTTACAGCAATAGACGATCACATGATCTACTTCGAGAATCAAGAGGGAAGGGTATGCATCTTATTCCCGTATTTTGGCAATGTGCTAGTCGGCTCAACGGATATCAAAGTCGACAGTCCACAAGGTGTGATTTGCACAGAACAAGAACGCAACTACATATTAGAATCGCTGGCTGGGGTATTCCCAGATATTAAAATACAACCGCAAGAAATTGTTTATAGCTTTAGCGGCGTACGGCCGCTGCCCTCCAGTAGTACCGACTTCAATGGTCAAATCTCACGTAATCACAGTACCCATTTACAACCAGCAGATGCCGATCGCCCCTACCCAGTGTATTCCATGATTGGCGGAAAATGGACTACATTTCGCTCCTTTGCTGAACAAGTCAGCGACGAATTGCTGGTGGAGTTGGGCTTAGATCGAATTCAAAGCAGCCAAAATCAGAGTATAGGCGGTGGCCGTGACTATCCTGCGGATAATCAGCAAAGAGCACATTGGTTAGAGGAGTTTACACGCGGCACTAAGCTGAGCCTGGCTAGAGCAGAAACGCTGTTACAGCGCTATGGCACAAAGGCTTGGTTGCTAAAAGAGTATTGTGATGACAGTGATGTGCAGCTAGCGCATCACCACCAATATTCCCTTGGAGAAATCCGCTGTCTGATCAGTGAAGAGAGAGTAGAAACACTGTTAGATATATTACTAAGACGTACCTCACTGGCAATTAGTGGCGAGTTAAATTTAGCTGTCATTGAAGAAATAAACCTGATTTTGAGTGATTTAAAAGGCTGGGATATGCTGAAAAAAGACGCAGAATTGCAGAGTACTTTAGAATTTTTAGAAACCAATCACGGTCTTGATAGAACGACTTTGATTAATAGACCCTCGTATGGAGAGAAAGAGTATGTTTGAAACTAAAAAAGTGCGGATGAATAGGTTATTCCATCACGGAAAATGTCTGGATGTGGCGATAGATCATGGTGTCTGTAACGAACCTTCTTTTCTAAACGGTTTGGAAGATATGCCAGGGGTGGTCAATCAATTGGTAGACGCAGATCCTGATGCGATTCAAATGAATTATGGGCAGAGCGATTTACTGCAAAATATCCCGGGAAAAAATAAGCCAGCACTAGTGATGCGCGTCGATTTAGGCAACCCGTATAACGCTGAGGCACATCGTGTTATGTGGTCTTTGATGCAAAATGAAAAAGACCCTATTCTAGCGGCATTGCAGATGGATGCTGCCTGTGTGGTTGTCAATTTGTTTATGTTACCAAATGAGCCTGATTTATTCCGTCAGTGTGTTCAGAATATCTCTCGGGTACGCAATGAATGTGAAAAATATGGTATGCCATTGATGATTGAGCCGTTGGTGATGCAATCTAATAGCTCTAAAGGCGGCTATATGGTGGATGGCGATCTGGAGAAAATAGTGACATTAGTGCGCATGGCAAGAGAGATGGGTGCTGATATCATAAAAGCGGATCCGACCGCAGATGCTGCGGATTTTCATAAAGTGGTAGAGGCTGCGCGTTGTCCAGTACTTGTGCGTGGCGGGGGTAAAGAAGATATTCATGAGGTGTTTTCTAAAGCACACGCTATTTTACAGCAAGGAGCTATGGGCATGGTCTATGGGCGCAATATTTATCAACACGATAATCCCAAGTTAGTGGTCAAAGCGTTTAAAGCGATGATTCACGATGGGGCAAGTGTTGAAACTGCATTAGCCATATATAACAATGGTTAAGGCACCAGCTTAGCTTAAGCTGTGCGCTTGATTTTGAATGGGAAAAAAGCGTTCGCACTGTAGATGAAACAATTGAGGTAAGTAAATGCAGCAGTATGTAATAGGGCTAGATACCGGAAATACTATGACCAAAGCGGCATTGTTTGATCTGTGCGGCAAGGAAATAGCGGTGTGTACTGAACCTGTCGGCACTTTATATCCTCATCCAGGGCATGCAGAGCGTGATATGCAAGAGCTTTGGCTACGCTCGGGCAAGGCTATTCAAACGGTCATTAAAAAGAGTGCGATTCACCCTTCTCAGGTAGCGGCGATAGGGTGCAGCGGTCATGGCAATGGTGTGTATTTACTGGACGAGCAACGTAATCCGCTAAAGGCCATACAATCTTTGGATAGTAGAGCGACAGAACTGGTAGAACACTGGCGCGAGCAAGGGCGTTGGCAGCAGATATATGATTATAACTTGCAGGGGATATGGCCCGCTCAGACAGGCATGTTACTGGCCTGGTTAAAGCGCTATGACAACCACATATATAACCAAATAGGGAGCGTTTTTTTCTGCAAGGATTATCTGAATTATTGCCTCACTGGTCAGCTGGGTACTGATTATAGCGACCTCAGTGGTGCTGGATTAATGCAAATATCAACGCGAGAGATCAATGCTCGGTTACTAGAGTTGTATGATTTGGCAGAGCTACAAGACTTAATTCCAGAAGTGTTTGACAGTACTGAAATAGTAGGCAAAGTGACTGAATCAGCTGCGCAAGCAACAGGTCTTCAACAGGGAACCCCTGTTATTGCAGGGATGTTCGATGTAGTGGCTGCGGCATTGGGCTCAGCTGTTGAGGAAAGCGGTCAGGGATCTTTGATAGCGGGAACCTGGAGCATTAATCAGGTAATAGTGGATCAACCAGTCGTTGATCCCAAGGTGTTTATGAATTGTATTTTTGATAAACATCGCTATTTGTTGATTGAGTCCAGTGCCACTTCAGCGACTAATTTAGAGTGGTTTGTGCGTGAGTTTTGCCAGAGTGAACAACAGCAGGCAACCCAATTAGGCTGTTCGGTATTTGAGCTGTGTAATGAAAAAGTGGTTGCTATTGAGCCTTCAGCTGATTCACCATTTTATCTGCCTTTTTTGCATGGTTGTAATGATTATGTCAGTGCTCGCGCAGGATTTTATGGGGTTGCTGGTTGGCACAGTAAAGAGCATTTACTGTACGCGGTATATGAAGGTGTCGTCTTCGCTCATCTAAATCATGTTAATAAACTGAGAAGCGCCGGTGCCCCTTTTGGCAGTGCTGTATTGGCGGGAGGGGGAGCCAAGAGTGAAGTTTGGTCGCAAATGTTCGCCGATGTATTAAATGTACCTATAAGCACTTCTACCGGGCGAGAAATTGGAGCAAAAGGTGTGGCAATAGGTGCAGCCGTCGGCGTCGGGATTTTTTCTGACATAATCAGTGCAATGGGTTCTATGTGTTCAATTGACAAAGAGTACCAACCAAACTCCACACTGACTGCGCTCTATCAAATGCGTTATCAACACTATCAGCGATTGGCCAAAGTAATGGCAGAACCATGGCGTTTACAGGCCTTGTTAGAAGATTAATCATTATTAATTGAGAGGAAGTTAAGTGCAGCCATTAATAGAGCACCTCTTTAATAGCCAAGATCAGATTGGAGAAAGTCCAATTTGGAACATTGCAGAGCAAGTACTTTATTGGGTGGACGCAGAGGGTAATAAAGTTCACCGATTGGATCCAGAAAATGGGGATTACCAGTGCTACAACACGCCGATGACGCTCACTGCAATAGCCATGTGTAACAGCGGTACTTGGTTGAGTGCGACTAAACAAGGACTGTATCACTGGGAGAGAGATTTTTCTGAACATCGCTTGCTTGCAGATCCACTGGCAACTAAAAAGAGTGTACGACTGAACGATGCAGTGGTTGATCGACAGGGACGCTTGTGGACAGGTTCTTTAAATGAGACTTGTTTGGAAGCCGCCGATGGAGAACTATTTTGTATGACCAGTTCTGAGTCAATTACCCCGATGGCTAACAATTTTTGTGTCGCCAACGGCATTAGCTGGAGCCCAGACGGTGGCTTGCTCTATATTAGTAATATGTTTGCATATGAAGTTGAAGTCTTTAGTCAGGATACTGCGACTGGGCAATTAACGCAGCGACGTACCTTTATAACATTTAGCGAATCTGATGGGATGCCTGATGGTTTGACGGTAGATGCTGAAGGGTATTTGTGGGTGGCGTTATGGGGTGGCGGGAAAGTGTGCCGCTATAGCCCTGCGGGAGTGTTAGATAAAACCATCCATTTACCGGTAGCTAATCCTACGCGGTGCACATTTGGTGGGGCTGATCTCAGTGATTTATTTGTCTGTTCTGCTTGGCTCGACTTAGATGATACTCAGAGAAAACAACAGCCTATGGCCGGAGATCTATTCAGAATTAAGGTTGACATTAAAGGTTTAGCTGAGCATCAGTGTCATAGTTTAAGCTGACATCAACGCTGATCAGATTAGGTGGAGTTTTTATACTATATTTAATATTGAGAGACTTCTACATAACGTAGCGAAGTAGATAACAGCTTCAGCTAGCCCGTAATGTTTTAATAAAAAAAGGCGAAATAACGGAGTCTGTGCGCCCCTGTTTTTAACGCTGTATTATTAAATGCAATCAGCTATGCTGAGGTCTCATTGAAGCCGTTCAGTAAAGCAAGGCTCTAGACTTACCAAACAAAACATAGAATATTTTCAACTCAAACTAATAGGAGATGGACTATTGTTACTTTAGTTAATGTTGTCATCAACTAACGCGGCTAGTTCGATAGAGGCTTTTTCTAATAAAGGTGCAAATTCTAGTAACTGCTCTAAGCTCATTCGAATCAGGGGTGCGTGGACAAAAAGGCAGGCAAATAATTTTCCTTGCGCACTTTGAATAGGTGTCGCAATGGCGACCATACCATCAATAAATTCTTCATTGTCAGTGGCGATACCTGAGCGTTTAATACTTTGTATCTCTTCGTGCAAAGTATCAACTTGGGTAATTGTGTTTCTAGCATAGCGCTGTAGCGGTAATTTTTGAATGATTTTTTTGCATTGAGTATTGCTTAGGGAACTCAAATAGAGTTTTCCACTGGCGGTGGCATAAGTCGGGGTATGACTACCGATAGGCAAGTGCACTTGAATAGGGTTTGAATTTTGCACTCTATCGTAATAAATCATATCCACGCCGTTGGGAATAGATATTCCGCATGTTTCGCCGATTGTTTCGGTGAGTTGGGCTAAAATAGCCTGGCGAACGGCTTTAAACCGGTTGTTGTACAAAACACCTAAGGCGATGCTTTGCATTCTGTGACCAGGTACGACTAAACCACGCATGTTCAGCTGTAGGAAGTTTTCTTCTTGTAGTTGGACCAATAAGCGGTGAATACTGGGTTTTGGAATATTTAAATGGTAGGCCAAATCAGCGGGGGATATAGGGCGATCTGCTTTAGATACTATTTCAATAATCTCTAATACACGGGTGATCGAAGAACCTTTTTCCTTGGTTGTTTTGCTCATTATTGTCTCGTTAATCTAAACACTAAATTCAATGCGCATTAGCACAAATGACTGATTATATGCGGTTTGTAGAGATCCATTGAAGCCGTAAGTTTTTATACATTTATGCATCAATTTAACTGATTTAATCAATTCTACAGTAAAACCAGTCTCTTACCTCTTATTTATTTTGAAACGTTCATTTAGAGGAAACCTGTGTATAGGGATGCAATCTTAGTAGCAATGTGCCTGCTGATATTCGTCTAAAACAGGCTGTAGTGGGAGTGCTTCAATCGACCGTCACACGCATGGTGAGCGGTCGAGCTAGTGGCATTTACACTGTCGTCATCTATTTGGAAAGAGATTAGCTAGGAAATGAAAAACTGGCTCCTTCACGGAGACCGGCCGATGGCCAGCGTTGAGTGATGGTTTTACGCTTAGTGTAAAAACGCACTGCGTCAGGGCCGTATGCGTGTAAATCCCCAAAGAGTGAACGCTTCCAGCCGCCAAAACTATGGTAAGCAACAGGTACCGGTAGAGGAACGTTGATTCCAACCATGCCCACTTGGATATGATCAGAAAAGTAGCGTGCGGCTTCACCGTCTCGAGTGAAGATACAAGTACCGTTTCCATATTCGTGATCGTTGATCAACTGCATAGCTTGGTCCATGCTGTCGACTCTAACGACTTGCAATACAGGACCAAATATTTCTTCTTGGTAGCTTTGCATTTGCACGGTTACCGAATCAATTAAAGTGGCTCCGACAAAAAAGCCGTCGCTGTACCCTGCAACGTGTGGGACACGGCCATCGACGATCACGGTTGCCCCATCTAATTCCGCACTGTCGATGTAACCAACGACTTTCTGCTGGTGGGCACGGGTGATGACAGGTCCAAAATCATTTTTGCTATCACTGTATGCTCCAACTTTAAGGCTCCCCATAGCGGTACGCATTTTACTGACCAAACTATCAGCTGCTTCATCACCAACGGCCACGGCGACAGATAGTGCCATGCAGCGCTCACCTGAAGATCCAAATGCAGCGCCCAATAATTGGTTTACCGCATTATCCATGTCCGCATCCGGCATGACTATCGCGTGATTTTTGGCCCCTCCTAAAGCTTGGCAACGCTTTCCGTTGGCGTTAGCCGTCGTGTAAATATACTCGGCAATAGGTGTGGAACCCACAAAGCTCACCGCTTTTACGCGATCATCGCTCAGGAGTGTATCTACCGCTACTTTGTTACCGTTAACGACATTCATTACACCTGCAGGCAATCCCGCTTCTTCTAAAAGTTGCGCGATATAAAGAGTTGATGATGGATCTCGCTCAGAAGGTTTAAGTACGAAGGTGTTGCCGCAGGCAATAGCCATCGGAAACATCCAAAGTGGCACCATCGCCGGGAAGTTAAAAGGGGTTATTCCAGTCACGACTCCTAAAGGCTGAAATTCACTCCAAGAGTCAATGTTAGGCCCCACATTTTTACTGTGCTCCCCTTTTAAATGTTCTGCGACACCGCAGGCATATTCAACACATTCTATGCCTCGCTGTAATTCACCGGCGGCGTCATGCGATATCTTGCCGTGTTCTTCACCGATTAGCTGGCAAATTTTTTCAGCATTTATCTCCAAAAGCTGTTTAAAGCGGAACATAACAGCGGCGCGCTTACCCACAGGGGTGTTACGCCAGAGAGGGAAAGCTCGCTCAGCGGCACTGATAGCTAGTTCAACAACTTGTGTTGATGCTAAGGCTACTTGCTTGATTGCCTCGCCAGTGGATGGGTTGTAAACAGTTTGTAAGCTGATTGCGTCAGTGTTGATTTCGCCGTTGATTAAATGACCGATAGTTTCCATGTTGTACTCTTTGTTTTATGAAGATATAGATAAATGAATATGCACGTCTAGTGAGCTCACCATAGACCGCGATAGATTGAAATAATTTGCTCGCTGGTCGGCACAATCGGATTGTTAGCGGGAGAGCCGGATGCCAGTGCTTGCTCGGCCATCACCGGTAATAGATCTAGATAGCTTTGTCTGTCAACACCAAATTGTTCGAGGCTGGGTACTTGCAGCTCTGCGTTAAGTGCTCGCAATTCGCTCATGAGCAGTGCATTGGCCTGATCATCGCTGTCCTGCTCATTGGCGACCCCCATCGCTCTGGCGCATTGGGCATAGCCTTTAGATGCGTAGGGGATTGAAAACTCAGTGACAGCAGGAAGTAGCATGGCATTAGACAGTCCATGCGGTACGTGAAAAGCAGCCCCTATAGGCCGGCTCATACCGTGCACTAGCGCGACAGATGCATTGGAAAAAGCAACACCAGCAAGGGTAGATCCTAACATCATGGCTTCACGGGCCGTTTTATTGTTGCCATTGTGATAGGCACCACGCAAATTAGGGCCGATTAAATTCATAGCCGCTAGCGCTTGGCTTTGACTATAAGCATTGGCTTTTTTGCTGACGAAGGATTCCATCGCATGCGTAAGCGCATCTATGCCCGTATCCGCAGTGGTTCTTGGAGGCAGTGTTAAGGTCAGTGAATAATCGACCAAAGCGGCGATAGGCATAAAACCAACACCGACGCAGAGCATTTTTTCGTCCGTTACTTCATCGGTAATAATGGTAAATCGGGTAACTTCTGAACCGGTGCCTGCTGTGGTGGGAACAGCGATAATAGGCAATCCCGGTTCGTTGACAATGCGCGGGAATTTGTAATCCTGCATTTTACCGCCAAACTTACCGAGAATGGCAATCGCTTTTGCACTGTCTATCGGGCTGCCACCGCCGAGCGCAATGATACTGTCGTAGTGACCAGCACGCACCTTTTCCACACCTGCTTGGATAGAACTAACCGTTGGCTCTGGGACTGTATCGTCAAAGACGTCCGCTTGAATGCCCCCTTTTGCCAATACAGCCAGAATATTTTTTGCATAGCTTAATTGCACCATCATTTTATCAGTGATGATCAGAGGATTTTGGCAGTTGAGGCTGGTGAGAACATCCAGAACGGCATCACTTGCGCCATCACCTACTTGTAATATTCTCGGTAAAATAATATTTGATGACATTAATTCGAACCTTTTATGTATAATGATACGATATGTATTGTTTTGTGCATCGTATGATAAATATACCAATAAAACAATCTCTGAACCCTAATTTATTTATACCTGAATAATCGTCTGTCATTTTGTCAATAATTTAGAGAGCAGCGACAGGCATCTGGTGTTTTACATTGTCCTGATTCATGCTGCCATAACTGCAAAGATGAATGTTTGAGTCAATGGTCGCTCTCAAAAATACAGGTGCTCAAAATATTTTTCTTTATCGGTTTTAGCACAAGCTCGATGCAATATGAAAAGGGCTGTAGATATCTGACTAACATGTTTTACGATATAATCTTCAGTTATCTAAAACGCAATATTTGCGCCTGAACACGGCTAGTAAAGGGAAGTGCGATGAATACAGATATGAAATGGCTTGAGCCATGGGCCTACGTTTTTGAGGGAAAGCGGGTATTAGAGCTAGGTTGCGGACCGGGAATTGACAGTCAGTTTATTTCCACCAAGGCATCGAGCTTGATCGCCGGTGATTTAAACATCAACATTGCAATAGATGAATCTCTTAATGAGAATAAGGTCAAATACCTGGCATTAGATCACAGTGAAACATTGCCCTTTAAGGATGCTAAATTTGATGTTGCGATAGCGAGTTTAACGCTCCACTATTTCAGCTGGAGTAAAACGGTTGAAATATTAGGAGAAATATCCAGAGTGCTGGCTAATAACGGGCAGCTTATATGTCGATTAAACTCAACACTTGATACGAATTATGGGGCGATAGGTCACATAGAGCTTGAAGCTGGATTGTACGATGTTAACGGTGCTAACAAGCGGTTTTTTAGTGAGCAAGATATCTTGTTGCTTTTTGCTGATCATTGGCGACTTATCGATCTTAAACACCAAACAATTGACCGCTATGAAAAACCGAAAAAAATTTGGGCGTTTAAAGCCGTGAAGTTATAAGTGGTTGCGCCAGTAGGGGCATTTCAAATTTATCTAAAAAACATCGGAGCTGATCACTTAAGGTTGGGTATTAAGGCTCTCAAATTAAGCACTAACAAAGATTATAGATCATAAGTGATGGGGAGTGGTTTTGTAGGAAGTGTTGCAGTCCAGCTCATGCCAGTATAGTACCATAAATTGGGCGTGAATATCTGACAGTAGCTTAATCAATTGCTGCTAGTTGGTAAAGGTGAGCGCTATTATTAAAACAAAACTGGTTGAGCAAACAATGTCTTGTTTCTGTCACAACGTTATTTCTTACTTCTGCATTGCTGCAGGGGTAAAACGGTAGTGTTCTTTCGTTTTCCCAGCACAAAATTGGTCGTGGCACTACGAACTATATTTAATTTAAGTATTTGTTTTAAAAGTATGTTTTCAATTTCTGCAATGCTGGTCGCCACCAGTTTCAAGAAAAAATCGTACTCTCCGGATACTGAATAACATTCTGTAATATTCGAATTCTCACTGACAAAAAGTTCAAATTCAGCGACTTCACTATCGGAAAATGAATTAAGTGAGAGGCTCACCAACGCCATGACGTTAATTGAGACTGTCTCTGGTTTTAGAATAGCAGCATATCTATCAACAATACCTATATCCTCCAAGCGTTTCAGTCTTCTAAGGCAGGGCGCTGTGGTTAAATTGACACGGTCGGCTAATTCTTGGTTGGTAATTCGGCCGTTATTTTGCAGCAACTCCAATATCAATAAATCGGTCTTATCTAATTTATTATCGAATTCCACTGTTTGCTCCTTGCTGACTTAATTTGTTAAAAGCGATATCTATTAATAATTTGTAAATTATAATTGCTTAAATATTCAATATCATAAAATTTAGTGGCTTAAATATAACTTTGTATATGATATATAACAAGATAATTTTATGCGGTTTTTTGTATCATTTATACAAACAATAATTAAAGAGCCACATATGCAAAACAAACCTGTACCACCGATTGATTGGTTGAAAGTCAGTAAATTGTTACTGTTATCACGTGCTATCGACGATATCGAGGAGCAGCAATTAGTCCCTGAAAAACTCGTATTTAATCAGTTCTCAGCCCGTGGCCATGATTTTGCGCAAATTTTATTGGGGTTGATGATGACTCACCCCAAAGATGCAGCCAGCGGTTATTATCGCTCAAGACCTTTTGTGCTTTCTTTGGGTTTAGATATAGAAGAAGCACTGGCAGCACCGATGGCTAAATCTGGCGGCTACAGTGACGGTCGTGATATAGGGGTGGTGTGTAATTACCCTAACATCGAAGAGCAGGGAGCTATGTTGATTCCTATGTGCGGTGGAGTGGGAGCTCAGTATAGCCCCATATCGGGATGGGCTGCGTCAATTATTTATCATCGTGATCAACTGCAAGATGCTAATTATGAGCAGGCGATTGGCCTGTCGATGGGCGGTGACTCTTCAATGTCAACCAGTGGTTTTTGGGCGGCGCTCAACATCAGTACCACTAACAATCTACCTCATCTTTTTTATATTGAAGATAATGGCTATGGTATCTCTGTTCCGCAAACAGTACAGACGCCTGGTGGGGACCAAGTGGCCAACTTGGCCAGTTACAAAAATTTACTGATCGTTGATGGCGATGGCACCGACCCTAAAACGACCCCACAGCTCATTGCTCAAGCTGTAGCTCATGTGCGCAGTGGTAAAGGTTGCTGCCTGCTGCGCCTCAAAGTGCCGCGTCTTTGCGGACACACTTTTCAAGATACTCAGACCTATAAACCGGATCATCTGATTGCAGAAGATCAGGCGAATGATCCGCTGCCAAAGTTGCAACAGTATTTACAAGAGCAGCAAATACTGGATGCCAGAACTTGGGATGAATTTCAATGTGAAGCTCAAGAGCTTGTTGCTCAGGCTGTCACAAAAGTGAAAGAGCGCCCAGAGCCCAACCCCGACCATATTGCCGATTATGTTTACGCGAAAGCAGGTGAGCCGCAACTGCGCGGTGGTCTACACAGTTGCGACCATCAATTTCCTATATCCAACCCCATTATTAATGCCAGTGGCTCTAGGCAAAATATGCTGGCGGCTATTCGAAAAACCCTTGATCATGAATTAAAAACTAACCCCAAAGTACTGGTTTTTGGCGAAGACGTTGGGCCTAAAGGAGGGGTGCACGGTGCCACTCTAGAGCTTCATAACAAATATGGTCAGCAGCGTGTATTTGATACGAGCCTCTCAGAGGAGGGGATCATCGGGCGCTCTATCGGTTACGCTCTGTCGGGATTGATGCCTGTGCCGGAAATTCAATTTCGCAAATACGCAGAACCTGCCGCTGAACAGCTTTCTGATGCCGGCATTATGCGCTGGCGTACCAATAATCAATTTGCCGCTCCTATGGTAGTCAGAATGCCCGGCGGGTATGCAAGGCGCGGTGATCCCTGGCATTCAATGTGTGATGAAGTCGAGTGGACCCATAAAGTTGGTTGGCAAGTGGCTATGCCATCAAATGCAGAGGATGCAGTGGGGCTGTTGCGATTTGCGTTGCGTGATAACAACCCGACAATCTTTTTTGAGCACCGTGCGCTGTTAGACAATGTTTGGTCTCGACGCCCTTATCCGGGGGATGACTATGTCATTGAGTTTGGTGTTGCCAGGCTTATGAGTGAAGGGGATAAGCTTACTATCGTCACTTGGGGAGCCATGGTGGAGCGCTGTGAAACAGCGGCTGAGGCTTTTGCAGGACAAGTTGAACTCATTGATCTAAGAACCCTTAAACCTTGGGATAAAGAGGCGGTATTTAAATCTGTTGCTAAAACAGCGAAGTGCCTAATTGTGCATGAGGATAATAAAACCTCAGGCTTTGGCGCTGAAATAGCCGCTTGTTTAAGTGATGAGCTGTTTTTTGAATTAGATGCTCCTATACGGCGTTTAGCCTCGCCCGACATACCGAGTGCGCACAATATTCATTTATTGGAGCGAGCGTTGCCCAGTGTCGCGACAATCAGCGCGCAGATTTCAGAGTTAATAGCTCTCTGATAACGCTGATTGAATTTGTGTTGTGCAGTGTTTACTTGCACGCATACGAATGAGCTAAATAGAGAGTTAAAGAGGTAGCTAGATGCAAAAGATGATAGACATAGTACTGGAAGCTGAGCAATTGGAAGGTACACAAGCAGTTGTTTCTCAATGGTTGGTAAAACCTGGAGACTTAGTGGTAAAAGACAGCCCTATTGTTGAATTAGAAACAGATAAAGTGGCCATTGAAGTCAGTGCCAGTTGTGATGGCACTTTAAATAAGATCAGTGCCCAAGTTGGCGATAAAGTCGTCGCTGGCGATTTGTTGGCAATATGGAATGCTGTTGCTGCGCCCGAGCAAGTGTTAGTCACTGAGCCAACAGCGCAGCCTAGCAACAATCATCAAAAAGCTAGCCAGAATATAAGTTTAGCAGTAGATAATTCTAAGAGACATCTACTGGGGCCGGCGGTAAAGAGATTGCTGGCTAGCAAAAACATTAGCCCCGAAGATGTTCAGGCGACGGGCTGTTGTGGCAGAATTAGCAAGGCAGATGTCGAAAGGCATATAGCGCAGCTTCCCAGCTTGGAAATCAATATCAGTAAAAATGCCACCAGTGTAGCAAAGGACTTAAGGAGTTCACGTTTCATTGCGCACAGCCCAATGCGCAGCAGCATTGCCAAGCACATGGTAGAGAGTTTGTTAGAAACGTCCCCCCATGTCACGAGTGTCTTTGCAATGGATATGAGTGCGATCATTGCCCATAGAGCTAAACGTAAACTCGGCTACCAAGATGCTGGAGTCAATCTAACTTTTAGCGCCTATTTTCTGGCGGCAAGTGCTGCTGCGATCCAAGTTGTTCCAGAGATCAACAGTCAGTTCCATGAACAGGGCCTGCAAGTATTTGATCAGATAAATATCGGGGTTGGCACGGCATTAGCCGATAGTGGTCTAGTGGTGCCTGTCGTCAATGCAGTGCAGACTAAAAGTCTTTTTGAAATTGCTGCAGCACTTACTGAGCAAACGGCAAAGGCTCGCGCTAGAAAACTGACTGCTGCAGATATGCAAGGTGGCACTTTTACCTTATCTAACTATGGGGTGAGTGGTAGTTTGCTGGCAACCCCTATCATTATCAACCAGCCGCAGGTGGCAATTCTCGGGGTCGGTAAAATGGAAAAAAGAGTCGTAGTAGAAACCATAGATAATAACGACACTATGGTGATTAAACCTATGTGTTATGTCTCTCTTTCAATTGACCATCGTGCTTTGGATGCCTATCAAACTAACAAGTTTTTAAGTGAGTTTGTAAATGTCATCGAAAACTGGGAATAGAGCCGCGATATGAATTAATGCACTGATTGATTTCTAAGGGCGTGAACGAGAGCTGCAATCGTAAGGAGATTTGTCTGTTCTCGGTTAAGCTACTAACAAATCATTATTAGCGTTTACGTAATACTAAACTACCAATCGAATAACCGGCACCAAAAGAACAGATAACCCCAAGATCGCCCGCTTGAAGGTCTTCATGGTGAAGGTTAAAGGCTACCAATGATCCCGCTGATGCAGTGTTGGCATATTGATCCAATACGATAAGGGCCTCTTGCACAGTCGCTTCACGTCTTAGTAAGCGTTTACCAATCAGCATATTCATATTGATGTTAGCTTGATGTAACCACCAGCGGTTAACTTGTGTGTTCTCAATCCCAACGCTTTGTAACTGTTCAGTTAAGTGCTCAGCTGCCATTGGGCAAACTTCGTTAAATACCTTGCGCCCATTTTGAATAAGAATTTATCTTCGCCATAGGGATCAGTGTCATCGACATAGGATAGATAACCAAAATTTGAACGAATATTATTAGTGTAACTGGTCACCGCTTTAGTACTTAAAATTTCATAGCTATGCGTGCTAATGCATGTGTTAGCAGCTTCTACCACTGTAGCAGTAGCGACATCACCAAATATGAAGTGGCTGTCACGCTCGCGCCAATTGTTTTGCGGCGAGGTCAGTTCCGGGTTGACGACCAGTACACTGCGGACCGTTCAGGCTTTGACCATTTCGTAAGCGCGCTGCAGCGCAAAAGTTGCAGCTGAACAGGCGACGAGCATGTCAAAAGCAAAACCAGCAATGCCAAGTTGATCCTGTATTTCTATCGCTATTGCAGGATAAGCGCGTTGCGTATAGGCACAAGAGACAATAACAACATCGATATCAGCGGGCTTCTTAATTGGTAGAATCCAGCGCTTTACGAGCGGCCTTTAGCCCCATTTCCCACTGCTGCGATACTTCATCATTAGCCCGTGTCGGAATAAAAGGGTGCATTCGATCGATATCAAGAATACCTTCCTTTGCATACACGTAGCGATTTTTAATCCCGGAGGCTTTGGCGATAAACTCAGTGCTGGAGAGCGATTTAGCAGTCATGTCGCCAGCTTCAATGTCGCTTGCGTGTTCGCGATTAAATTTCACTGCGTAACCGTCCTCGACTAATTCTTCATTGCTGACACTGTGTTCAGGTGTCCAGAGACCGATACCGCTAATTACTGTTGGGTTATTAGAAGTTGCCATTAGTGGGTTTCCTGAAGATAGATTATTTATAATAGATGTCAGAATCATTGCTCATCGGCGTAGATAGATCAAACAGCATTGATTACTTT